>Ga0067045_1030648_pt1 | contig 14551 bp, 13 predicted proteins | sample TerdegcTABiofilm_FD_59184 | JGI IMG/M metagenome (GOLD analysis project Ga0067045, IMG submission 59184) | Combined Assembly of (Gp0054472, Gp0054536) Wastewater bioreactor microbial communities from Singapore -Terephthalate degrading...
TAAATTTCTTACTGCTGTACCTGTGCTTCAATCTGCAATGGCTTACTATCTTCAATTTCGACATCTATCCCAAACATCTCAAGTTCTTCTTTTGTATGCTCATATGGACAGAATTTATGATTACCCGGTATATACCCATGAACGGGGCAGATACTGAATGTTGGCGTAATCGTAAAATATGGTATATGGTAGTTATAGGCAATGGTCTTAACCAGAAGTTTAACCATCTGTGGATCATCAATCTTTTCACCTATAAAGCAATGCACTACCGTGCCTCCGGTGAATTTTGACTGCAGTTGGTCCTGATGGTCAAGCAAATCAAATATATCGTGAGCAAATCCTACCGGTGGATGAATAGAGTTAGTGTAATATGGCTCGTTTTTGCCGGATGTTATGATGTCAGGAAATCTGTTTTTATCGTGGCGTGCAAACCGATAGCTTACTCCTTCAGCAGGTGTTGCTTCTAAATTATATAAATTGCCTGTTTCATGCTGATAGGCGGTAATTTTATCCCGCATAAAATCCAGTACCTGAGCAGTGAACTCTTTACCTTCTTCAGTTGTTATGTCCTGACTTAAAAGATTAAGGCAGGCTTCGTTCATCCCAACAAGACCAATCGTTGAGAAATGGTTAACCCAGTATTTTTTGAATCGTTTATATACATCACGAAGATAGAATTTAGTATAGGGATAAAGATTATTAGCAGTAAAGTTTTCCAGAACTTTACGCTTAATTTCTAATGAATTCCGAGCTAAATCCATTAAATGAGATAAGCTGTCAAAAAATTCATCTTTTGTTTTGGCAAGATACCCTAAACGCGGCATATTAATAGTTACAACACCAATACTTCCGGTTAATGGATTTGCACCAAAAAGACCACCACCCCGCTTGCGTAATTCCCTGTTGTCAAGTCGCAGGCGGCAGCACATAGAACGTGCATCATCTGGATCCATGTCTGAGTTAACAAAGTTTGCAAAATAGGGTATGCCATATTTTGCAGTAATTTCCCATAGCAGGTTTAAAGATGGGTTGTCCCAGTCAAAATCTTTAGTGATATTGTATGTAGGTATGGGAAATGTAAAAATTCGGTGGCGGGCGTCTCCTTCAAGCATACATTCGGCAAAGGCGGTATTGAAGATATCCATCTCTTTTTGAAATTGTGCATATGTTTCGTCCATGAATTGTCCACCAATGATCACATGTTCATCAGCTATGGAGCGGGGTACAGTAAGATCAAGTGTTACATTGGTAAATGGGGTCTGGAATCCTACACGGGTAGGTATATTCATGTTGAAGATAAATTCCTGCAGGCACTGTTTTACACCTGCATAATCCAAGTTATCGTAGCGTATGAATGGAGCAAGATACGTATCAAAGTTTGCAAATGCCTGAGCACCGGCCGATTCACCCTGCAGGGTATAGAAAAAATTAACTATCTGTCCCAATGCACTTCTGAAATGTTTTGCAGGTCTGCTTTCAACTTTGCCGGGGACACCACCAAAACCGGTTAATAAAAGGTCACGCAAATCCCACCCAACGCAGTATGCAGAAAGCAACCCTAAATCATGTAAATGTATATCACAGTTAACATGTGCATCCCTGATTTCGGGAGGATAAATTCGTTCAAGCCAGTATTTAGCGGTTACTGCAGATGCGATATGATTGTTTAAACCCTGCAAAGAATAACTCATATTGCTGTTTTCGTTCACACGCCAATCTGATCTGTCCAGGTAATCTTCAATAAGCTGAATGCCTTCATTTAAAAGGCTTTTTCCTTCGCGTATTTTGCGGTGCTGCTCACGGTACAGAATATAGGCTTTTGCAACTTTTGCATGCCCTTTCTCTATGAGCATCTTTTCAACTAAATCCTGAACATTTTCAACTGTTGGAATATGCTCACCTTTATATAATAAGGACAATATATCAACAACCGATTCAGCAATTTGAGCTGCAGTATTTCTGTCAGTGCCACCAACAGCACGGGCAGCCTTGAATATTGCTTCTGTGATCTTTTCTATATTAAAAGGAACTATCCTGCCATCCCGTTTTCTGATAAACTGGGGACTAGCTTTTGAATCTTTCATAAAAAAACTCCGTAAACGGTGAATTAGTATGAATGGTGAATAAAAAACTATAATGCAATGGTTATGGATTGCTTGGTAATGGTATTTTTATAAAACAATGACATTTGGAAGAAAAAAAGTCAATAACATTTATGTGACATAACAAAAATAATTTGCTATACATATATTAGCATAAATATGTATGTATTCATGGGTCAAGAAAAAATTAAATTTTAAAATTTAATCACTAATTATTCCTAAATGTGGAAATTTGAATAAAATATAAAATAGTGTACATCCCCGCCGCCGAAGGCGGCGGGGATGTACACTATATTCATTATGAAATTTTTTAAGGAATTATTGCTGAAATTTAATTATTTTTCCGATAGTATAGTGATATTAATCAATACAATTTACAATATAAAAGGTAAAGCTATGAGAGTACGTAATGTAGCGATAGTCATGTATATAAGTGTCATCATGACATTGGGCATAGCCATGGGAATGGTGTATTCGGATGATAATTCACTTTTTTCTAATTTAGCGATAGCTCCTGAAGATGTGCCCCACGGTTTTATATTTGGGAAAATACCTAATTTTGCAAAGAAGGTGTTCACTGGAAATCCATGTATTGTGAACCCGGATGGCATACGATTTCTTGCTTCCAAACTATATCCGGAAGGCAATGCCGCAAATATAAAGAGCATGTACGTTGCCATCATGGCTGCGGAATCAAGGCCTTATGGGGATGATCTGGTGTACTATCTGCTTGTATTCAAAGACAGCAAAGCAGCATCAGTTGAGATAAAAAAGCTTCAGGATTATTATCAATTTAACAAAGACAGGATAGTTCTCATTACAAAAGACAACATTGCACTATTGCTTTTTGCTGATAATGTTGATAATTATAAATATATTGTAGAGTTGGGCCAAAAACTGCAGGAAAGACTCAACTAATAAATATTTTTTGTAATGAGCATCTCTTCTAATTCATCAGCTTTTGCAGCAATATAAAACAGTGATTTCATAAATCGCTGTGGATCACAATCTTTCAGCAATAGGGAATTCCTGAGAATCAATGTGTCATTGAGCAATGCCAGTGCGCCATAATCCAGTGTACTGTTGAGTTTCAGGGCAAACTTATACAACTCAAATGATTCATTTTTTATTGTTCCAATAATTGAATAGTAATTTACAATCCTATCTCCCGACTCATCTTTGTTAAGAGTAATTAATATTTCCTGAGATCTGTCATTCTCAAATTCAACGGTTGTGGTATATGCACCCTCTTTTGTTTTATGAAATTTTAACTGAAATTCGGATGCAATTGCTGCAATAAATCCATCAAACAATTCCATACATCACCTTTTACTGTAATAATTTTTCAGGCCAATAGTTTTTGAATATGTTCATACTGTAATGGTTTATGAGCATAAAAAACCATGTTCTGATTTTGTTCAATAGCACTTTTTATAGCATTAATGTCTGGCTTTTCTGTACCTGCAGGCTGGCTTAAAGCCATGTAAATTTGTTTTTGTGTATTGTCAAGAATTTGTGCATGGGAGATGAGCGTTTCATGTATAGCTTTCATTGATGCTGTATCATTATTTTTTACTGCATTTCCCAATTGTTCAATAAGCTTTGTTGTTTCCTGCAATGTGTCAGATTGAGGAATATTTGTAACAGAAGCAGAACCCGGTGAAAGACGGGTAAAATAATTGTTTATAGTTGCAATTTTTGCCAGGATTTCATTGTGGTCTTGAGGTGTAAATGCTTTCTGTATAAGTTCATAGGATATATTTATAGCCATGGTAACAAGCTGATGGGCCTGGCTAATAATGGTGTAAGCTGAAATAGCTTTTTTCAGTGAAGGATAAACCTGTATAGATTCCACAGGTTGTTGTATTTGTATACTACTTTTTTTGTTAGTAGCCAGCTGTGCTGGTGGTACTGCTGGGATATTATTAGTTATTTTCATAATCCCCCTCCCGATCAGATAAAAGAATATAATAGGTATACTATAATGTCAACAAGTATTTATTGTGCATGTTCTGGGCATATAGGTATCAGGGCTTTATAAGAGTCAGTCATATCTGTTGTAGATACTTTAATAGATGAAAATAATACTACAATATACAATGTGACACTTTTAAATTTAATTTTTTATTTTTAGAAAAATGTATAAAAAACAATATTGAAAAATAGGTAATGGTATTGTACTATTGTAGTAATGATGTATTATGGTATTTTTGATTTATAAAATTTGTTTTCAATCACACTATTTCCTTGCTGTATTCTGCTGGGGGCAAATAGTATGGTAAAGGTTTTATGAAGAAATTAGTAATTATAATCTGCTGTCTATGTATGATATGCAGCATTTCATGCAAGAAGAAAGAAGAAAACAGAATACCCCGGGAGCAAATTCAGATTGATGGGTCACATGATTATTCTTTACTATTTAAAGATATCATAGACAAAGAAAAAAAAGAACAACAACGATATAAAAAAGGTCCTTTTGATGAATAAGCTCATTGAAATCCCTAAAGATAGATTAATTGCCTATTGTCTTAATACGCCATGGCCAGTGATGGAATCAGTTATAATCAGGGAAATTGTGAATCCTTTATGCAATGGTGATACTACATTGTATCAAAAGCACTTTTCGCTGTTTCATGCATTATACAGCATAAAAAACAATCCTGATTATTTTACCTATATGGTACATATCCATCCAATGAATATAGTTATCAGGAACTATCCTGCATATAATAAATGCATTGACTATAATCCCTGGACAGATAGTTTTTGTGAAAATCAAACTGTGGATGGAACGTATTGTGCATTTCACTATAATTTTCATGCTCCATTTAGAAGTGCTATGATATATGATCCACTGAATGAGTTTTATAGTGACCCGTACAATATTAATTATGAATTTTCGGATGAATTGAAAAAAGTATATGGTGGCTTTACAAAGTATCTTATTAATCGCAGGAAGGTTGAGCAGGCTCTATCTTTTTTTTCATTTAGTGCCATTGAATATTGTAATAAAGCATTACTACAAAAACGCTATCGTGAACTTGTGAAAAAGTATCATCCCGATCATTACCATGGTGATACAACAATGATTAAAGAAATTAATGCGCACTATAATCTTTTAAAAGAAATTTTTGTTGTTTAATACTACATGATGTGGCATTAATAAATATACATTTTTTTGTAGCATTTTTTATAGTAAGCATACTAATGGACTTATAAGAAGTATGTGTTAAAACTTAATTGTTAATAAAATTATATAATGTGTAAGCGATAGTTACTACTATAAAGGGGTACAGTATGAAAAGAAGAGCATTCCAGATTATTCCAGTGTTAATCCTGACAGGTGTAGTGCTTTTTGTGTTTAATAATTTTTCTTGTTCCAATAGCGGCCCATCTGTGTTTGGCAATAGCAGCAGTTCACCACTGAAAGGGGACCAGGAAACAACTCGGGCTATTGAAATTCAGGATACATTTAGAAAAATATATGAACTGTACAAGGACAGAGTAGTGTTTATTACTACTGAACAGGTTGTTGAGTTACCGCCTAATCCATTCTTTGATGATCCGTTTTTCAGGCAGTTTTTTGGTGTACCTGAGCAGAAATCACGTAAGCAAAAACGAAGTGGTTTGGGCAGTGGATTTGTGCTTTCCAGTGATGGATATATTTGCACCAATTATCATGTTATAGCCAATGTTGACTCTGTTAAGGTTAAAGTAAAGAATAAGGACTATAAAGCTACCGTAATTGGGTATGACCAGCGTACTGATTTAGCATTGCTGAAAATTAATCCTGATGAAAAACTGGAACCTGTATTTTTGGGCGATTCTGATCAGGTAAAGGTTGGCGACTGGGCTATTGCTATAGGCAACCCTTTTGGTCTTGATAGAACATTTACGGTTGGAGTCATAAGCGCAACAAGCCGCAAAGATGTTGATATGATGGGAGGTTCTCAGTCACATTTACAAACTGATGCAGCTATTAATCCCGGAAATTCAGGTGGGCCGCTTGTCAATATCAATGGTGAAGTGATAGGAATAAACCGTATGATATATTCACAAAGTGGTGGGTATATGGGTATTGGTTTTGCTATTCCTATTAATACAGCAAAAGCAGTGCTTGAACAGCTTAAAAAATATAAGAAAGTAAAAACCGGTTACATTGGTGTACAGATTGTGCCATTGACCGAAGAGTATGCAAAGGAATTAGGACTTAAAAATACTGAGGGTGCACTGGTAGGTGGTATTATGGAAGACAGCCCTGCTGAAAAGGCAGGAATTCAGCCAGGTGATGTAATACTTTCTGTTGATGAAAAACCCATTAAAACGTATGAAGATCTGGTGGATATAGTAAGCAAAACGCCAATTGGCAAAACCTTGAAAATTGGTGTATGGCGTAATAAAGCCAAAATATATCTGTTTGTAACCGTTAAGGAAAGGCCATAAATGCGTTATAGTTTGTGTGGTTAAGAATAAAAGCGATAGTTGATAGCATCAATCATGGATAAAAAATATCGTTACATAGTAATAATAGCAGGGATAGTAGCGATAGTGTATATAGTATTTCGCTATATTATCCCGCTATTATTACAATTATTGGGTATAATTGTAAGTTTTGTTGCGTATAGTATTGCTGTGGCTATAGCTATAGCAATTGTAATACTTATCATTGGCTATGTAGCACGTATCTATAAAACACATACTATGTAAAAATAGTTGACGTATGAAGGATAATTAGAAGAGAGATATCATGTATATTTCTCCGTGCGGGGAAACAATTATTGATGATATTTGAGTAGAAAGTAAGTCTTACAAAATACAATAGCGATAGTCGAGGGTGTCCCAAAACAAACAATGGGGATCTCAATGATGCTAGTGCAAAGTCATTGCAAGCGTAGCGCTTGCACTGAGTGCTTCGACAGGCTCAGCAACCGTACTTTTGCGAGACTCTGTGACTATGCTTAGACAGGCTCAGCAACCACTTTTCGGAGTGTGGCAATCTCAATTGTACAAGATAAGATTGCTTCGTGCCTGTGGCACTCGCAATGACGGGATTGGCCGATGTGTCATTGCGAATGAAGTGAAGCAATCTCAATGACGCAGAAGATAAGATTGCCACGCGCCTGCGGCGCTCGCAACTATGGGATTGCTTCGTCACTTCGTTCCTTGCAATGATAGGAGGGTAAAAGTCATTGTAAAGCGATATCTTTGGGGTTCCCTTTGTTGTGGCAATAGATTCCAATTACAGCTTTGGAATGATATGTTTGAAATTATGTATGATGCGGAGCATATAGTGTGAAAGAACAAATAAAAATCGGGCTGGATAAAACCAAGAAAATTTTGAATATATATATCAATGATGTGCGTACGTGGTTTTATGGTATCATTGCAGTTTCAATCATTGGAGGACTGCTTTTTGGATATATTGTAGCTCAGGTGCAGAATTGTCTGGGTATAGATAATTTAAAGCGGTTTCAGCCAAGTGTTCCTACAAAATTGTATGATGTTAATGGTGAACTCATTGCCGAGCTCTTCCAGGAAAAAAGAGATTTAGTATCTTTTGATGAACTTCCAAAAACGCTTATCAAAGCATTTGTAGCAACTGAAGACCAGGACTTTTATGGACATATTGGCATAAGCCCCATGGCTATGGCTCGGGCAATGGTGAAAAATATTATCTCTTTAAAGATTGTTCAGGGTGGTTCTACCATTACACAGCAGCTAGCAAAACGGCTTTTTACTTCTGGAGAGCGAACATTCACCAGAAAAGCACTGGAGCTTGTATTAACACTGCAAATAGAAAAACGGTTCACCAAAGATGAAATTTTAGAGATGTACTTTAACCAGATATATTTAGGGCATGGCTGTTATGGTATTGCCTCTGCAGCAGAATTATTTTTTAATAAGGAAGTGAGGTTTTTAAGCTTAGCTGAAGGTAGTGTGTTAGCTGCGCTACCCTCAGCACCGGGAAGATATTCCCCTTTCATGAATACACGCAATGCCTATTATAAAAACTGGGATATATTAAACAGGATGGTTGATTGTGGCTTTTTAACAAAACAGAAAGCTGAAGCAGTCTATACCTCTTTCTGGCCCCACTATGTCGATGCAATCAAAACAGAATTTCCTACAAAAACAGCATATTCCAGAATAATTGATAACGCACCTTTTTTTACTGATTATGTACGACAGATTTTGATTTCTCGTTATGGCAAAGATATCGTATATAATGAAGGGCTTCAGGTATATACTACGCTGAATTTGAAGCGCCAGCGTGCAGGAGAAAAATATTTAACAGAAGGTTTAATTAAACAAAATGAGATATCAGCACGGGCAAACCAGTATATGTCAGGCGCCGTTGACAGGGGTTTATTTTCTGTATACCAGCAATTGGGCCTGCTTTTCAATCTTCCAAGAGTTATTGTAAAAAGTGACACCGAAACTATATTTAAAAAATTCATGGTAGATAACCTCCTTGATGAAATGGAGCTTGTATCGTTATTATGCAATGCTGATGCCATACATAGTGATATAGAAAAATTTCATGTAGTGACCAGTGGCATTTCAACTTCATTAAAGGTTGAAGGTGCTTTAATTGCAGTAGAACCAAAGACTGGCTATATCACCACAATGATTGGTGGTTCCGAATTTGCAGTAAGCAATCAGTACAACAGGGCAATTCAAGCACGACGCCAGCCTGGTTCAGCATTCAAGCCTTTTGTGTATGGTGCTGGTATTGAGTCAAAACTGATTAATGCTGCCATGGCGTTGCCTGATGCGCCAATCGTGGATATTGATGCACAGGGAAGCACCTGGAGCCCTGACAATTATGAAGGTGAATTCTCGGGAATGGTGCACTTGCGAAGGGCACTTGCTGCATCTATTAACGTTATCTCTGTAAGGATTTACGATATTATTGGTGCTGATACCATCATAGATTTTGCTTCAAGAGTGTTAAAGGTTTCTCCAACACGATTTCATCCAGGACCTTCACTGGCGTTGGGTAGTTCGGAACTGACTCCCTTTGAAATGGTGACCGGATATGCAATATATGCTAATAGGGGTAGGGATGTTATACCGTTTGCAATACGGTATATTACTGACAGGGATGGTAATGAGATAGAAAATATTGAAGAGGATATTGGCAACATCATCGCTGCTAAAGAAGCAGATGGGTCAATACAGATAGTGCCTGAAAATGTTAACTATGTCATGACTTCATTATTGCTAAGCGTTGCTGAAAGCGGTACTCCTACGGAAGCACTGCGCGTTGTGGCAAAATTTGATAAAAAATGTGCCGGGAAAACAGGAACAACGCAAAACTGGACAGATGCATGGTTTTGTGGATTTACGCCTGATATTGCCGCAGTAGTATGGGTGGGGTATGATAAACCATTTATGTCACTGGGAAGGCATCAGGCAGGTGCTGCTGTGGCAGCACCAATATGGGGCCATTACATGCGTGAAGTTTATAATGGCATGCCCGATCCACAGTGGCCTGCTGCACCTAAGGATGTCTTCTATGGGGCAACCTGTAAATATTCAGGATGTGCCCCTGGACCAAATTGCCATGAATTAATTGGGGATCTTATGATACCCGGTGGTACTCCCCGGTGTGTGTGTAATGGTGTTCATTACAAGATGAAATCAGTTTTTGAACGGTATATGGAAAAAGAAGGCCTGAAATACGAAGAATAGTTTTTTAAAAAAAGGGCAACAATGCTCCTGCCTATCGCATAAAAATAAATATTTTATTCTTGATTTTATAATTTTTATGTGCTACTATTAATAGCTTGTAGGTTATATTATTGCGGGTTAATTTACATATGAGGGTATCCTATGTTTAAAGTAGGTGATAAGATTGTTTATCCTTTGCATGGGGTTGGCATTATAGAAGCTATCGAAAAAAAAGTAGTATTAAGTAAACGGAATGAATTTTACATCATAACCATTATTAACAGCGGGATGAAGGTAATGATTCCCACTGAGAAAGCTGAATCAATAGGATTGCGCAGGGTTATTGCAAAAAAAGATGTAACCAAAGTATTGAACCTGCTGAAAAAATCAGATGTTGAAACCGAAGATGACTGGAAGATCAGGTATCAGAATAATGTGGATAAGATTAAAAGTGGGTCAATTTTTGCAGTAGCTGAAGTTGCGCGTGACCTGTACAAGCGGGGGAAGGACAAGGAGCTTTCTATAATGGAAAGAAAACTGTATGAAAATGCTTATCAGCTTATGATACATGAGATAGCCCTGGCAAAGGACATTGATGTTGATGAAGCTGGCAATTTGGTTTCCGAAGCGTTATCCTCATAATCTGCCTGCAATACTGTAACTTGTATTCTCACAAATAGTTAGTTTTATTGTATCCTCCATCACTATATTGTTGTTATATTAATATCAGAGGATGGGTATACTATTATTTTAAAAAAATAAAGGAGTTCAAAGGCTATGATAGCTATTATACGGATGTTATTCATTGTCACATCAGCATTATTTTCAGGTTTGTTTTTTTTCCAGTATTCACTGCAGGCAGCAATTATTGCCGTAATTATTGCTTCGGTTGCAGCACTGGTTTTTATTATTGCTGTTGAGTATATTTCACATACCATCTCTACACGTATGGTTATTGCTGCACTTGTTGGTGTTTTCATTGGGCTTATCTTTGCCCACCTTCTGGTGATAGCATTTGTTTCAATTCCACTTAATCTACAGCCATCAACAGTAAAGCTTATCAGTGCCATCATATACCATGTGGTGGGATATGCTACTGTTTTATTCTTTATTATTAATTGTGATGATATTGCAATTTTTGATACGATAGTTCCGGTGAAACGGGAAGAAGGGCGTGATGGAGCTTCATATAAAATACTTGATACCAGCGTTATCATAGATGGCAGGATTTCAGATATATGCGATACAGGGTTTATAGAGGGTATACTGGTTATTCCAAACTTTGTGTTAAATGAATTGCAGATGATAGCTGATTCAGCTGATTCTATCAAGCGTAATAGAGGAAGGAGAGGGTTGGATATCTTAAATAAGATGCAAAAGGACCAGCGTATTCTTGTAAAGATATCCGATGTGGATTTCCCCGAAGTAAATGAGGTGGATGCAAAACTGGTGAAACTTGCCAAGCTTATGAATGCAAAAATTATAACCAATGATTTTAATCTTAATAAAGTTGCTGAATTCCATGGAGTAAAGGTACTGAATATAAATCAGCTTTCAAATGCATTAAAGCCCATTGTGCTTCCTGGTGAAGAGATGTCTGTTTCACTCATTAAAGAAGGGAAGGATCCCAATCAGGCAATTGGATACCTGGATGATGGGACAATGGTTGTTGTTGAAAATGGAAGATCAAGGCTCAATTCCAACGTTGATGTAATTGTGACATCAGTTTTACAAACAACTGCAGGGAGAATGATATTTGCCAGGATCAAAGAAGACTAATGCAACAATAGTTGCGTTGTGTGGAAGTCCCCATACACAGGGCAATACTGCTACTGCACTGCGGTTACTGTTTCAGGAACTATCGGGTATATCAAAAAAAATATATTTTGCCTATAAGTTAGCTGTACATCCCTGCACAGGATGTGGGTATTGCAGCAGAGAATATGGTTGTGTTTTTGACGATGCTATGAATGAACTGTATGATGCCCTGCAACGTGCTCATGTAATCGTCATTGCTTCACCATTATATTTTTCACATCTTCCTTCACCGTTAAAATCCATCATTGACCGCTGTCAGGTTTTGTGGGAATATTACAATCGGGGGAATAAACCACTCCACCAGCAATATGGCTTTGCATTGCTGCTTGGTGCAGGCAACTATGGCAATATGTTTGTGCCATCGGTGATTACATTGCGACATTTTTTTAATTCACTAAACTATCGCTTTGATGAAAAAAAGTATTTGCTGTTGCCAGATATAAATAACAAAAAAGATATAAAAAATGACGATATTACTAAAAAGATTGCTGCTACTGCCAGCTATATACAAAAATTGCTATAAAAGAGGGAAGTATGAAATTATATGTTACACTGACCTTTTCCTGCACCAGCCAGGATCTAGCATTGTTCGTTAAAAAGGTGGTTGAATCGGGATGTGCAATCCGCAGTATTAATTATATATCTTCGGAAGGGAATTATGCTACCTATAAAGCTGATCTTATGTATACGGATAGAAAAATTTTTAAGGAAAAAATTTTAAGCTGGGTATCTAAGGAAACAACATTGATTGACTGTAGTGATATCATGTCAAAAGGTATTGAAGGCGGTTTGCTAAAGGTAGCAAGCACAATACCGTTTGATTCAGCTGGTGAATTTGAGGGTAAAATTCTTGGCTATATAGAGATTCTTAAAGATAATCTCATTACAGAAGAAACACGCAAACTTACAGGTATGTCCAGCAATTGTGGCATGATTATCCTGACAGAAGATAGTAAACAGATACAGCCAAGGGAAATATATCATTATATTCTGATTGAAAGGGATTCGTTACTACTGAGCCATTGCAGTAAACTAAATCCGCAGCCACTTTTGATGAGATACAGGACAAAAGAGGATATACTGAAAATTGTTGATTCCGTTTCCGCTAATTATGCTTTGATGCGGATTGCTATGCCTGATACATTTCAAGAAGTTTCACTTTTTCACCAGATGGATGAAATTCAGACTCCAGTTTTAAGCAGGGAATATGATGAGATTCCCCTCTATTGCCTCATTAAGGTTATGAATATTTTAAAACGCCATCATATATCACTGGCTGATTCAGTAATTGGGATCGTAGGGATTACCACCTCATCCCTGCGTTTAACTCGATTGTTATATGGAATAGGATGCAGCAAGGTACTGGGATTTGACATAAGTGAAGTGAATCTGTATCATTTTGAAAAAGAAAAAGGGATTGCCACAAACATTGATAATGTTTTTGAGAATGCGGATGTTGTGATTTTTATTTCGGATTGCTGTACCAGTGAAGATTTTTATAAGTTGGGGAAAGGGCAGATTGTGTTAATTAATCCAGCTATACATTATGATACGCTGGTATTTCAGGAAAGGGGATTAAAAGATTATGAATTACTTATTACCGAAAATTCTTACCTGCTGCTACCTGGCCTGGCTGAAAAAATGATAAGAGAACAGATACATTCTCCAAACGATGAGCAACTAATTGCCATAGGTAAAGCTTTATACGAAGCAAATCTTGATATTGACAGTGCTGAAAATATGTACAGTATCACAGAAACCATACAAAAAGTAATATAGTCCATTTACGGATATAGTATATACCAGGTAATATTCTTATATTGTAACAAACTTATAGTATAATTTTTCCCGGATACATTAATTGATGATTTGTTTAATTTATCTTCATCAAGCTTCAATGAACCTCTTTGTATAATATTGAAAATAACCTGGCCATTGGTTTCAGCAATGATTGAATCAGCGGGCAATATGTCATAAAACTTGTTCTGATTGATAAGCCCAATACAAAATCCCTTGTTTCTGTCATTTATTTGAATAGGGTAGCATATACAGAAACTGTAATTGCCTGACATAGGAGGATATTCAAAGGGTTTATATATGGCTATATCATCATACGGAAGATTTGAAACAAAGTAATGCAACATGGGAGATAGTTGCGATAATCTTCTTCCATAAAGATCAATGCTTTTCATTGAAAATAGTATTGTATAAGAGCTATTGATTATAATCATATCTTCATAGAGTTGTTGTGTGACATTACCAATCATCTCGTTTATGTGCTCATATTCAAGCAGATAATACTTACGGCCACCATTATCCATAGTCATAAGATGTGTAAGATTGGCTATAAGTTCATGTTTTTGTATGATAGTAACAGCATTACTCATATCATCAATATAAGGGGCAAACAAAGCTGATATAAGCCGCACATCAGATTTTGTTGTTATTTTTGTGCTGCAGGATGATAGATATAAAAAAAATAATACAGGTATAATTAGGTTTTGTATCTTCATAAAATTGTAATTCATGGATATTGCAGGTTACTTTTTTTAGAGTTCTTATATAATAATCGGTTTGTATGTGGTTAATCACAATTATAAAATAAGGGAACATCTGAAAATTATTTTTTTGGATGTTCCCTTGTGGGCACAATATTTAGGTTAAAACTGATTTCGATTATATAAATAATTCTGGAAGAAAGCAGTTTTTAGAAGTACCCATAATTTTTTACCATAAATACATTAGAAATTTTAATAATGTGTTATTTATGGGTATTTTAAAGTATAAAGCATTGCGACGGTGTGAAGGTTGATATTCTGATAAATATTGTAAAAATATTTGACATATTATATAAAGTGTATTGCATTAGCTTAAAAAAGATTATAAATAGATTATTGAAAACAGAGAAAATTAAAATAAAAAAAGAAAGAATAGAAAACGTTGCAATAGCAATGTTT
>Ga0067045_1030651_pt1 | contig 14551 bp, 15 predicted proteins | sample TerdegcTABiofilm_FD_59184 | JGI IMG/M metagenome (GOLD analysis project Ga0067045, IMG submission 59184) | Combined Assembly of (Gp0054472, Gp0054536) Wastewater bioreactor microbial communities from Singapore -Terephthalate degrading...
CCTAAGTTGTTTAAAGTATTCCGGGAGCATCGCAAATGGGTGAATATTCTTGGGGCACCTTATGTTGGCGATCTCAACGAGGCTACCCGTGAAAAGCGTGATACCGACTTTATTAAGATTGCTGAAGCCCTGCACGAAAAACGTATCGCCCGAATCGCCGATAAAATTTACAAGTTGCGAGACAATGTCAGGGTGGTACTTATTTCTGGTCCTTCCTCTTCGGGAAAGACCACTTTCAGCAAGCGTCTCTCCATTCAGCTTATGGTACTGGGCTTGAAACCAATGCAGATTTCGCTCGATAATTATTTTGTGGATCGTGAGCTTACACCCCGTGACGAAAATGGAGATTACGACTTCGAAACCATAAAGGCTATTGATATTGAATTATTTAATCAAAATCTCAATGATTTGATGCAAGGCAAAGAGGTAAGGTTGCCCCGTTTCGATTTTACCTCAGGCAAGAGAAGTCTTTCTGCCAACCCGGTGCGCATGGCGAAAGATCAAATTTTGGTGGTAGAGGGCATTCATGGATTAAATCCGGAGCTTACTCCGGCCATTGAACCTTCTTGTAAGTTCGGTATTTTCGTTTCTGCTCTTACCCAAATCGCTATTGATGCACAAAATCCTATTCATTCTACTGATAATCGTTTGATCAGACGCATGGTACGCGACTATAGATTCAGGGGGTATACAGCACTGGAAACCCTGCGGCGCTGGCCCAGCGTCAGAAGTGGCGAAGAGAAGTATATTTTCCCCTTTCAGGAAAATGCCGATGTAATGTTTAATTCTGCCCTCTTATACGAATTAGCTGTACTAAAAACGTATGCCGAACCTCTGTTGAAAACCATTCCGGAATGTGAGCCAGAATATGCCGAAGCCAACCGTTTACTTAAGTTTTTGTCGTATTTTCAACCCATCTCTGCACGCGAAATTCCGCCTACAAGTATTCTCAGGGAATTTCTTGGAGGCAGCAGTTTCATTTACTAACTCCGGACAGCAATAATGGCAAAGTCGGTGCTTCAGGTATATCATGTCAGAGAAGACAAAGGGGTTCACCAGACAGTCAATATTCGGATAAATGGGCTTCCGGCAAGGATGCTTATCGATACCGGAGCATCACATACCGTTTTTTGTAAGCGTCGGATTCACTATTTTGCCGGCGATGAAAACATTGAGCACCCCAATTTTCGAGCTATTGGGATGGGTGAGTCGTTCGAAGCATTTACCTTTCCTTTAAAAAACTTTACTATTGGCAAAATTTGCCTGTCAACTTATGATGTCCTGCTTACAGACCTCTCCCTTATAGAACGCCTTTACGGCCATCTTATAGATGGACCTATCCACGGGGTTTTGGGCGGAGATTTACTCACCCTCCCGGGTTCCATGATTAGCTTCAGAAAACATCTTTTGCGTATCGGAGAAGCAAGATCCGTAAAGTTTCATACACTTACACTGCAACCCGGTATTACACACTTAATGGTTCAGTTGAAAATAATGGGGAAAAAGGCCAACATGTTGATAGATACGGGAGCTTCTGTGACTATGTTCAATAAATTTCGGTTTCATGAAATTTCTTCTTACGAAGAGCAACTTCTCGAGCCTGTGGAAGAGCCATGTAAAGGAGTTAAGGATGATAACTCAGAACTGGGCATGGTAAATCTTAAAGAGGTGCAAATAGGTCATGTGTTGTTGCACGACTATCGTGGCCGCCTGTTAGACCTTGAAAATGTGAACGAATCCTATTTGAAAATGGGCTACCCACCCCTGGATGGCATCATTGGCAACGATTTACTTTTTACTTATCAAATTGAATTATTTCCGGCTGATAATAAGCTGATCATCAGGAGTTAACAACATGAAAGACCTTACCACCGGTAATGAAGGAAAGATTATATTACGTTTTGCCCTGCCCATGTTGGCCGGTAATGTGTTTCAGCAGCTATACAATGTGGTGGACAGCATTGTGATTGGACATTTTGTGGGCAAAGAAGCTCTGGCAGCTGTGGGGGCTTCTTTCCCTTTTGTCTTTATTTTGGTGGCTATGGTCATTGGCATTGGTATGGGCTTCAGTATTGTTATTTCGCAGTATTTCGGAGCCAAGCAGCTGAATAAGGTTAAGGCCACAATGGATACCATGTGGATTTTCTTATTTTGGTCAGGCCTGGTCACTACTGTCCTGGGAATACTATTAAGTCGCCCTATCCTCAGGTTGACAGGCCTTCCCGAAGAAGTAATGCCTTATGCAATTACCTATCTTCACATATACATGGGCGGTAATCTTTTCTTTTTTGGTTTTAATGGAATGACCTCTTTGCTCAGAGGTATAGGTGACAGTACAACGCCTTTGTGGTTTCTTATTATCTCAACGGTAGTGAATATCGGGTTAGACTTGTTGTTTGTTATTGTTTTTCATTGGGGTATAGCGGGAGTGGCCATAGCCACTGTCATTGCTCAGGCAGGGGCTTTTGTCACCATGGTTTGGTGGATTAATCGAACACACAAACTCATCAATCTTAGTTTTCGCAAGTTTGATTACGACAAAGCCATCATGCGAAGGAGTTTACAGATTGGGTTGCCTTCGGGGGTTCAGCATACAGTGTTTTCGTTAGGTATGTTAGCGATTTATGGTATCGTCAACCGGTTTGGTACGGATACTGTAGCAGCATACTCGGCAGCTGGCCGTATCGATTCGTTTGCCACTATGCCGGCCATGAATCTTTCAGCGGCCCTCTCCTCGTTTACAGGTCAGAATATTGGGGCAGGGCGCACCGACAGGGTAAGAAACGGCCTCAGGGCTACCCTAAAAATGTCAGCAATCATTGCAATTGCAGGAACTATCGTGTTCTGGCTCTTTGGCCATTCATTGATGAAGATATTTACCCCTGACCCTGCGGTAATTAGCAAAGGCGCTGATTATTTAAGGATTGTGGCTTCATTTTACATACTGCTTACTACAATGTTCACTATCAATGGAATGTTGCGCGGTGCAGGCGATACCCTCATTCCTATGTTCGTAACCTTGCTCTCCCTTTGGATTATACGTGTTCCTCTTTCTTACTGGTTATCCGGATTCTGGGGAGAAAAAGGGATATGGTGGGCAATCCCCCTCGCCTGGGTGTTTGGCGTATCGGCCAGTTATATTTATTATAAGACAGGAAAATGGAAAAACAAATCCGTCGTCAAAAATGCCATCCTCAGCGAATAGCAATCTGACAATTGAAACTGGTAAATTTCTGCATTTACTTTAATGTATTATAAACCATCCCCATTCATTCAAAAAACGATAACCCCAAACCCCAAACCATGAACCCGGAACCCAGAACTAGGAACCCGGAACCCGGAACCCGGAACCAGGAACCCGGAACCAGGAACCCGGAACTTGGAACCTGGAACTAGGAACCTGAAACTTGAAACCTGAAACAAAAATGAATTTAACAACACGGCAAAACGGAGATAAGCAAGAAATTTTCGATCCTTTCCGCAAGAAATGGGTCACCCTTACGCCAGAAGAATGGGTACGTCAGCACTTTGCCCGATTTCTTGTTGAAAAGATGAATTATCCCTTGGGCCGCATTGGAATAGAAATATCACTGGAAATCAACCGACAGAAAAGACGATGCGATATTGTGGTTTTTGATGGAAACTCTGCTCCCTGGATGATTGTGGAATGTAAAGCAGAAGAGGTGGTTTTAAATGAAAAAACTTTTGAACAGGCGGCTCAATACAATTATATCTTTAGGGCTGCTTATATCACATTAACCAATGGAAAAAATACATTTTGTCTCAAGCCTGACTATGTCACCGGAAAAGTTGCAGTGCTTGATTTCATGCCTGCTTACCTGGAGTAAGTCTTTCCATTACAATAACAGGACTTCAATAATCAACTCATTAAATATTAATCGAATAACATAAGATGCGTTTTAAGTTTACACAAAAAAAAGGACTATTATTCGTCGGCTTAATGATTTTGCAATACTGCCTTATGGGGCAGAACAATAGTCAGGCGTTTTCGTTGGAATGGGGTGGGTTTGTAAGGGCTGATGCAGCCTACGATACTCGCCTGAATGTTGAAAGCCGGGAGGGATTTTTTATTTTTTGGCCCAAACCGGTAAAGACCGGCAACGATGGCCGCGATTTGAATGCAAGGCCGGGATTCAATATGTGGGCGATGACTACACGTTTATTTGCTCGTACAAAGCCAAGTCAGATTTTAGGTGGAAATGGATATGCCTATGTTGAAGGCGACTTTACAGGCCCATCCAATTACGAGAATAATGCCTTTCGATTAAGGCATGCCTATTTTGTTATAAAATGGTCAACCCTTCGTGTACTTGCAGGTCAATACTGGACGCCCCTCGACGTTCCGGAAGCTTTGCCAAGGCCACTGGGATTGAATACTGGTGCTCCTTTTCATTCCTTTGCCCGTAATCCTCAGTTTAGGTTGGAGTGGGGAAGGGGGAAATTTAAGGTTGCAGGAATAGTATTGGCTCAGCGCGACTATGCTTCATCAGGGCCGGGCGGAATACAACCCGACTATTTGCGGTTTTCGCCTTTGCCTAATTTTCATTTGCAGGTGCATTATACAACAGAAAATCTGCTCATGGGAGCAGGCCTCGACTACAAATCGTTAGCCCCTCGCCTGGTCACCGATTCACTGACCTTTACAAATGAGAAGGTTCATTCAGTTTCATTTACGGCATTTGGTCAGGTAACAGCGAACAAATTTCGTTTGAAGTTTCAGGGTGTATATGGTCAGAATCTCTCCGACCATTTGATGGCAGGAGGATATGCGGTTGAAACCATTGAACCCGGCGGGGTTTATAAATATATCAACCTCAATCATTTATTTTCCTGGATTGATGCGACCTATCGATTAGGCAGGTATGAAGTCGGATTTTATGGGGGATGGCTCAAAAACCTTGGGACTCATCGGCCGGCTCAACCCATTTTTTGGGGAAGAGGGGAGAATATTGCAATGGCCTGGAGGGCAGCCCCTCGGTTAAGTTTTAACAGCGGCCCTCTTACCTTATACCTGGAAGCCGAATATACCCAGGCAGATTACGGTGAACCTGATGAAAAGTATGATGTGAAAAACACCCATTCTGTTGGCAATCTGCGATTGCAAGCTGTAGCCTCCTATGATTTCTGATCCCATATAAAATTTTGAACGAAAAGTCCCCGATTTTAAGAAAATAAACGGAAAAACCCTATTTTTGCACCACTTAAACCCAAGCATCATGAAGAACATCATCAGAATCGTACTCGGAATAGCCATTGTGGTGTTGGCTTATTTTATTTATGAGAGCATCATGGAGCCGGTTCGTTTCGAAAAACAAAAAAGTTACCGGTATGGCATCATTATCCAAAAGCTGAAGGATATCAGGGAAATTGAGAAATTTTATAAAGCCGCCAACAATAAATATACGGGTAGCTTCGATACTTTGATTTCATTTGCTTTCAGCGATAGTATTCCCGTAGTTAAAATGATACCGGATCCAAATGATACCACTTTTACGCGAACCATTTCCGAAGTTGTCGGTTACACCAAGGTGTACGATTCCTTGTTTGGTAAACGTCCGGATTTCAAGATTAATGAACTCAAGGTGAATCCTTTTAATCCACAGGTTCCCATCAAACTTGAAGCCGGTTTTATCGATAAAGGTGGTTTAAAAGTTCCTGTTTTTCAAGCATCTGCATTGAATGTTGATGTCCTTAAAGGATTGGATGAACAGCTCATTCGCAACCTCGACGCTAACCTCACCAATCTAAATAAATTCCCCGGCCTTAAAGTGGGCTCGATGACCGAAGTATCCACCGACGGTAACTGGGAATAAACTTTCCCGTTTAAAATACTGGATTGTGAGCGGAAGGTTTGTTTTGAACCAAGGATTTACCGATAAAAGTTTCGACGCTTTCCGTACACCAGAATACAATATCACCATTCTCCTTCGGGAGGATGGTTTTTCTTATTTGCTTTCTCAAAAGGCTGATGGAAAGCTGGTAGGTCTTGCCGATTACAACCTCGAAAATCGGATGATGGCCCATGCGGGTATTAAGGCGGGTAATCTACTCAAAGCTTTTGCCGCTTTTGTGATGAACCACCCATGGTTAGGTAAGCCCTTTAATAATCCCCGTGTTCTGGTTTCCAACCGGCTGGTAACCCTTATGCCTGCACCCCTGTTCGATTCCAACCTTAAAGAGCTTTACCTCGAATTTAATGTACCCAGGCCTGCCGGTTTTATGGTTACAGCCGATTATCTGGCCGATATTGAAGCATGGAATATTTATGCATTTCACGAGGAGTGGAGCCGTCAGATTCCTTTATTGATTCCGGATGCCAAAATTCGGCATGCGGCTTCTGCTTTTATTCAGTCAGGCATACTATTTTGTCGTCTCCATCGCCTTAGCGAAGCCATCATCATTCAACCTGGCACCGAGTGGTTTGAAATAGCCTATTTTGCCCGTAACAGCCTGGTGTTTTACAATACCTTCCATTACCAGACGCGTGAGGATTTTGTCTATTATGTGCTCTTTGCCCTGGAGCAACTTAATCTTAATCCCGAAATTATCCCGGTATGGCTTACCGGTGATGTGGAAGAAGGTTCTCCTTTGCATACCATCCTTACACGATACATACGCCATGTGAGTTTTCCGGCCCGCCCCGACAATCTTACCTGGACATACGAATTTAATGATATTCCTGGTCATTACTTTTATTCACTTATTTACAGCCAGTTGTGCGAATTATAAGAGGTAGTCATAAAGGAAAGATACTTAGGCCTCCGACAAATCTCCCGGTACGTCCTACGACTGATATGGCCAAGGAGGGCATTTTTAATGTAATTGAACACACGTGGGAAATGGATGGTCTGAATATTCTTGACCTTTTTGCCGGAACAGGGAGTATTTCTTTAGAGTTTTGCAGCCGTGGCGCCGGACGAGTCACTGCTATTGATCAAAATTTGCGCTGTACGGAATGGATTCAGAAAGCAGCTCAGGACCTGGGCTTTTCCAATCTTTCGGTATTCCGGCACGATGTGTTTCATTATCTGCACTCACTCAGGCTACGCTACGATATCATCTTTGCCGATCCTCCTTTCGATCTGGAACTTTTACCGACTTTACCCGATTTGGTCTTTTCCCGTGAATTGCTCTATCCGGGGGGATGGTTTATACTTGAACATCCGGGTGAATACAATTTTTCGGCACATCCCCGCTTTATGACTCATAAAGCCTATGGAAAAGTTCACTTCACCATTTTCGCTGCAGAGGAGTCTTTGGGGGATTAGGCTGTTTCGATAGCAATTTTTCCAATACCGCCTCCAATCCCTCACCTGCCCGGTATGCCGGCCAGGCCACTATATTCCCGTTTTCGTTTACTAATATCTCAAGAGGAAGTGAAAAAGCCTGAAAAGTTCTCAGAAAATCATAGTTCTTTCCGGCAATAACCACTGGCCAGGGGTAATTCATTTTTTTGGCAAATCCGGATTCAGTCAGGGTATCGTGAGAAGTAAAAATGCAAATAATCTGGAGTTTATCTTTGTATCTTTCATAAAGAGGCCTGAGTAATTCGAGGCTGTTGAGGCAACTACTGCAATACTTTCTGGCAAAGACAAAATATGAATACTTACCTTTTGTAGTGGCTGGATTGAGAGTATCTCCTGTTTGTGTTATAAGTTCAAAGGGTGGTACCTGGTTCCCCGGCGAGAAGGCTGTAAGTCGCTGCACTAGGTTTTCGGCGATGAAGGCAATATCTTTGTTAAAGGTTGTTTCTTTCAGCTGACGGATAAGATTTATAATGGATTTATTTTGATAGATAGGGGTTCGATAAAAGACTTTTAAGGCCGCCAGCGTGACTACCTCCTCCATCAGTGAATCTTTAATCTGAAAATGTTGTGAGAGAAGCTCCCTTACCGTTTGCAAATCTTCTTTCTGGTTAATAGCCTGTATAAGGTCGCGTGTCAAACCTGAATTGGCAGAAAGTGGGTTTTCCCGGGTGAGCGCTTTCGCCAGGTAATCCTCGAGCCAGTTGCAAAAATGCCATGATTGGTACTTAGGTTGTAATTCATGGAAAGCATTAATACCCAGCGGAAGTCGGACGCCAAGATACAAAGTGGCTAATTGGTAGGAAGCTGCCTCCTGAAATTCTTTATCAAATAGGTTGATTTTAAGTGTTTTAATAGTAAATGTATCGAGTACTGCTGTATTCTGTTTCAGGTAAATTTCGTAAGCAGCCGAATTGAGAAAGTCAGCAATCTGGGCATTCATATTTCGCAGCAGCGAATCAGTCAGGGGGCCATGGATATGGCACGGCAGAGTGGATTGAGGCAAAAGGGGGTTCCCGTTTTCTCTCACCTGAAATTGCTCGGAATTAAACTGCCAGTTACTTCCCGGTAAAGCGTAAAAGCTCACTCTGTAAAAAGCAATCTCGAGTATGAGGGGAGAGGGATGATCCAGCTTTATTGATAGTTGAAAATATCCATTTGCATCGATCGTTGTGGATGCCAAAATTTCTTCGTTTTGGCTAATAAAATCTTTAAATCCAATGATATAAACTGTTTCGCCAGATGCTTTGGGGAAATATCCTTTCAGGCTGACTGGCAATGCATGGGTAAGTACCGGTAAAAAAAGGATGAAGATTATGTTGAAAAGATTCCTCATGTCTTTATTTTTCATGAGAGAAAAGAAACATAGTTCACGTTTTCCACGTAAGGGTTTTAATTTGTTGTACGATGAATTATTTTTCAGTGTTTTTTAAATACTTATAAATATCAAGTCTGTGGGGTAGGAAGGGCGACGGGTCGCCTCCATTGGCAAGAACCTCACGAACAATTGAGCTGGAGATAAAGCTGTGTTCGGGTGCTGTTAGCAGGAAAATAGTTTCTATGTCGGGATGCAGCTTACGATTGACCTGAGCAATAACCCTTTCGAACTCGAAATCAGCCGAAGTACGGAGTCCGCGAAGAATATATTTGGCATTATGAGTCCGGCAAAAGTCCACAGTTAGACCTGAATAAATTTCTGCTTTCACCCTGGGCTGATCTACAAATAAGTCCTGAATCATCTGAAGACGTTTCTCCGCAGTAAATAAAGCTTTTTTTTCAGTATTGTGGCCGATGGCAATAATGATATGGTCAAAGAAATTAAGAGCCCTGATTACCAATCCATAATGCCCTGCAGTAATGGGATCGAATGAGCCGGGAAAAACTGCAATTCTTAAATTTTCAGAAGCTAGGGTTTGTTCCGGAGTCATGATGATGCTTATTAGGGTAATTCTGCCAGAAGGGTCTCACTACCTTTAACTTTTTCACCCAATTTAACTTTAATAGAGGTTCCAACAGGCATGAAAATATCTACTCTGCTACCAAAACGGATGAATCCTAACTGATCGCCAGGCTGCACCCTTTCTCCGGGTTTTTTATACCAGGCAATGCGGCGGGCAACCGTACCCGCAATCTGGCGAACCAAAACTTCGTGGCCTTCATCGGTACGAATAACGAAAGTATTTCTTTCGTTGAGCTCTGATGATTTGGGCATCCAGGCAGGCAGAAATTTACCGGGATGGTATTTCTGGTATATTACTTCACCGGTTACAGGCGCCCAGTTGATGTGAACATTGTAAATTGACATGAAAACTGAAACCTGTATCCTGGTATCTTTGAAAAACTCTTTCTCGGTTGTCTCCTCAATGACTACCACCTCACCATCGGCCGAGCTAAAAACCTGGTGGCTGTTTTGGGGGCTGTGCCGCAGAGGAACTCTGAAAAACCTCGTAACCAGGGTAATCAGGACAATAAACAAGGCCCATATAAGGTAGTTTTTGAGGGTAAATTCCGGTAGAAAATAGGTGAGGCCCAGGGCTAAGCCTAAAAGAGCTAATCCGATGATTGGTACAATCTTAAAGCCTTCTTTGTGCAAACGCAGCATTTGGGTTACTCGATCTTTTAACTGGGGTTTTAAGGAATTGCAAATTTACGAGGATAAAATCAGATAAGCTACTACCACAGGAGCTGCGAGGAGGGTAGCGTCGAAGCGGTCTAAAACGCCTCCATGTCCGGGAAGCAGTTTCCCACTATCTTTAATATTGGCCTCTCTTTTGATCATGCTTTCAGCCAGGTCACCAAAAAGTCCGGTGATAGCCGTAAGAAGACCTGTTACCATCCATTGAATAAGAGTGAGTTGTCCGAAGAATCGCCATAGAAGCCATGCAGCAAGTAGAGTAAACAATATGCCTCCTATGGTTCCTTCCCATGTCTTTCGGGGAGAGTGCCTTTCGAAAAGTTTGTGTTTTCCAATGCTAATCCCTGTAATATACGCCATTGTATCGTTTGTCCATACTAGCAGGAAAAATCCCAATAATATTTTTTGTGGAAATTCGGTAGAGAAAAAATGGGGCATATTCAATATATTTAGCAGGGCCAAAGGGAACAGGCTATATACTGCTCCTGTATGGGCCAGGGCTGCATCGGTAAAGGCTTTTGAATTTCGCTGATATAAGGCAGTAATGAGTACAATAGGTATACCTGGCAAAGCGATGGCAAGCATTTTGAGAAGTTGTGCCTGGTCGGCCATTGCCATGAGGGTAATACTGCAGTATAGTAGTATACCTGCAAGCATTCCTGCAAAATACATTCGCCGGTTGCCAGCGAGTACAATTCGATAAAGTTCATGCAGCGAAAGCAATCCTGCCAGCAGCATCAGTGCAGCAAAATACCATTTGCCGGCCAAAATACCGAAAATGATCAGTAATCCAAAGATGGCCCCCGTTATACTGCGGGTTACAAGGTTAGTCTTCTCGGAGTAATTCACGATTATTGATAATTTCCAGGGCTTTTTCTTTATCTTCTGCTTTTACATATACTTCGGCATATCCTATCAGGTAGGAAGAATCTCTTTTGTTCATTACAGTGGCTTCGATGCCGTTATCTCGCAATAAACCCTCTATAAGGAAGGCTTCGTATTGCTGTGTGCATGTATATACACAAGTGAATTCCTGCTCCATAATTTGCTGTTAAGGGATGTTGGTTTAAAATTAATCATTTTTAAGGTCATCCACAAAAAACAATAGAACCTGAGCAGGTCCATGGGCCCCTTTCACGAGAGTTTTCTCGATATCTGCAGTTCGGCTTGGACCTGTAATGAATGTGATAGCCGAGGGTAAGTTCTCTACATATTTGGTGCGAAGGCCAGCCAAGGCATCTCTCAGTTCATTTACTACCTGTGATGCATATGCAACTACTACATGCATAGGTGCTACAACAGCCGTTCGTCGACCACCACCCAGAGCAGAGGAATAAACAATAGTCCCCGTGCGGGCTACGAGAAATTCGCAAGTAGTTACTACGCTGGCTGCTTCGAAAATCTCGGCTTCGTCCCTCAAGATGTCAATCCCTTGTTGCATGAGAAGGTATCTAAGTTTTTCTTCTGCAGTGTAAACCGGAAGATAGATGTTCTCGTTAAAGAGCCGGGCAAGAAAAACCGCCAATTCATCTTCATCTGTGCAGTAGTTGAATTTACCACCTGCTTCAATAAAGTTGCGAGCAAACACGATATCGGGGCTATCGGTCAACGGTGGATATATTGGTGAGTCGAAATCCACATCATCCAGAGTGATTTCATCCCTGTCGATTAAGGCATCGCGTATGCTTTTAAGCACTTGTTCCTTTGGCGTTGTTTTCATGAACTTTTTTCTTCGTTTTCTGATGAGGGTTGAATATCCGTATCTTGTTGATTAGCAACTTTGTGAATTCTGCTCAGGGTTTCTTCCCATTCATCATCTTCAGCAGCTGTATTTTCCGCTTTATCAGAGGCTTTGTTTTCTTTATTTATCGTTAATTCTCTGGCGGCTTCCCGGGCAACTTTATCGGCTTCGCTTTCGAAGGGCCTGGGGCCAAAAATTTCTTCCAGGTCTTCCCTGAAAATGACTTCTTTCTCGAGAAGACGATTGGCCAGTTGTTCAACTTTCTCTTTGTTTTCCTGCAATATCTTAACAGCTCTTTCGTAGGCCCTGTCGACGAGTTTTTTGATTTCCGCATCAATTATTCGGGCAGTTTCTTCGCTGTATGGCTTCTGGAATGATAATTCTTGCTGTCCGGTGCTATCGTAAAAGGAGATGTTTCCGAGCGTTTCGTTTAATCCGAAATATACTACCATGTTGTAGGCTTGTTTGGTAACCCGCTCGAGGTCGTTGAGTGCACCAGTACTCACAACGCCAAAGTTCACTTGTTCGGAGGCCCTGCCGCCAAGGGTAGCGCTCATCTCGTCGAGAAGCTGGTCGAAGGTCTGAATCTGGCGTTCTTCGGGTAAATACCATGCTGCACCTAACGCTTTGCCACGAGGTACAATGGTGACTTTGACCAGGGGATGGGCATAGCGCAACAACCAGCTGACAGCGGCATGTCCTGCTTCATGGAAGGCAATTACACGTTTTTCTTCCTGAGTGATGATTTTGTTGCGTTTTTCAAGACCACCTACTATGCGGTCGATAGCGTCCAGAAAATCCTGGCGATCGACTTTCTTTTTGTTTTTTCGTGCAGCTATCAGGGCAGCTTCGTTGCAAACATTAGCAATATCTGCGCCTGAGAAACCCGGTGTTTGGCGGGCTAAAAATTCAGGATCGACGCTTTCGTCCGTTTTGACGGGCTTTAGATGAACTTTAAAAATGTCCACCCTTTCGGTTAAATCGGGTAGCTCTACCTGTATCTGGCGATCGAAACGGCCGGCACGCAGAAGGGCACGGTCGAGAATGTCGGCCCGGTTGGTTGCTGCCAAAATAATGACCCCCGTGTTGGAAGCGAAGCCGTCCATCTCGGTGAGCAGCTGATTCAGGGTGTTTTCCCGTTCATCGTTGGATCCGGTGATGGGATTGCGGCCGCGGGCCCGGCCAACGGCATCTATTTCGTCAATAAAGACAATACAAGGGGCTTTTTCTTTGGCTTGTTTAAACAGGTCTCTTACCCTCGATGCACCAACGCCTACAAACATTTCTACAAAATCGCTTCCCGAAAGGGAAAAGAACGGAACTTTGGCTTCGCCGGCCACAGCCTTGGCTAATAGGGTCTTTCCCGTTCCCGGAGGTCCTACCAGCAATACTCCTTTGGGAATTTTGCCTCCCAATTCAGTATATTTCTTGGGGTTTTTCAAAAAATCGACCACCTCCATGATTTCAAGTTTGGCTCCTTCAAGACCTGCAACATCGTTGAAGGTGACGTTAACATGGGTGTCTTTGTCGAATAATTGCGCACGCGATTTTCCAATATTGAAAATCTGGCCACTTCCCGAACCTTTGTTCATCATGCGCATCAAAAAAAACCATAAGGCAAATAGGATGATAAGCGGGAGTAAATAGCCTAAAAGCTCTCCGCCCCAGTTCTTCCGGGTCTCGTATGAAGGGTATAATCGTGCATTTTCCGGTATGTTTTGCTGAGCGTCGTTTATGTTTTTTTCAAAAGCCTCAAGACTCCCTACATTCATCACGAAATCAGGAGTTTTAATCTTTCCGGGTTTGGCTCCCTTTGCTGGCGCTACGGTATCCTTCAAATATATCTCAGCACTCTCTTTATTTACAATGACAATTTTTTCTACTTTTCCCTCCACTACCAGCTGTCTTAACTTTCCCCAGGTAATATCTTTGGGGTTTTCCCAACTGGGATAGAATTGCATGATTAGGAAAATGGCAAAAAGAATGGCGTAAATCCAATAAAAATTAAATTTGAATTTGCCGGTTGTAGAATTGTTTCCGTTTTTTTTGTTTTTCTTGCCGTTAGTTGTTTTGTTATTATCGTCCATAGAAAGAAATGATTTTCTTATTGTTAAATTTCGTGGCGGGTGAACTCAGCATCTGCCCAGAGCGTTTCGAGATTGTAAAACCGCCGGGTATTCTCCTGAAAAATGTGCACCACAATGCTGCCGTAGTCCATCAGTATCCATTCTGCATTGCGGGCTCCCTCTATGGCCGAGGGATGCACACTATACTCCTTCCTGAGTTTACCATATACCGATTCCGATATAGCTTGCACCTGGGGCTTGTTGGTCCCATGGCATATAACAAAATAGTCGCACACAGTGTTTTTTAATCCCGAAAAATCTATAGAAATCACATCGTAGGCTTTTTTGTCGTGCATGGCCTCCACTATGGCCATCAACAAAGTTTGGTCATCGGTCGTGCGTTTACGTTTTGCCATTCAGTATGATTATGTATTAAATCTGCAAAATTATAGCTTTTTCCGCTAATACCTATTTTTGCACCTTTCACCAAAAACGATGGAAACAACACTACCCAATCTCATTCTTTTCGAACAAGTCACTTCAACCAATCAGGTGGCTGCCGAGTGGCTTACGCAAAAACAAACGGGCCACGGTGATTTTTTTCTTGCCAATTACCAGACCGCAGGCAGAGGTTATGGGCAAAATTCCTGGTTTAGTTCTCCCTCCGCAAACCTTCTTGGAACATTGTTGGTTTCTTATCAGGATTTTCCAGCTCGCGACCAGTTTTTAGTAACCTGCGTGGTATCGGTGGTCATTGCCAGGTATGTCGAAAATCAAACAGGAG
>Ga0067045_1030652_pt1 | contig 14548 bp, 14 predicted proteins | sample TerdegcTABiofilm_FD_59184 | JGI IMG/M metagenome (GOLD analysis project Ga0067045, IMG submission 59184) | Combined Assembly of (Gp0054472, Gp0054536) Wastewater bioreactor microbial communities from Singapore -Terephthalate degrading...
GGAGCCCTTGTGTCATAATCACGTCACCTCGTTGGTGATAGAATCGTTTTGACAAAAGCATTCTATCTTCTTGATCTCTCAAGAACAACGAGGTTTTTCACTTTTTTTGACCCGCGATCTAGGATCCCTCCCACTCAGGCAGCGCAAGCCTGTGGTGACTCCTTTCACGGATTGGCCGGCAAAATACTGTTTCGCCTGGTCTGATGGCCCTTTGGGGAACCCGCAGGGTCACACATTTTCCGGCACCGTGACGATGCGTGCGTCGATCGCGTCCGCCTGTTCGTGATCGAGCCTGATCCGCCGACCGTCCGGCAGATGAAGTTGCCAAGCCCCGTCCACTTCCTCCCTGCTTCCAACGCGTATGACATCCCCGGTTTCCAGCCCGATTTCCCGGGCAGGCGATCGCAGGAATTCGATGGTAGCGGAAGTGCCCTCACCTAACAGCGAGATCGAGCACACATTACCCGGAATGCAAGAATTTTGATCGCGCGGGATTTCAGTTCCGTGCGGATCACGTACAGGATGTCCAAGGATGTCGTCCAGGTAGGCTACGGACTCCTTGTCGTGAACATGCTCGAGCTCGTGGGCCTTCCTGTGGACTTCTGTCACGGCCAGCCCCACTTGTCGCAAGTACGTCTCCCAGAGTCGATGGGCCCGCAACACGCGATTGGCCTCCTGACGCCCCTGTTGCGTGAGAACGAAATCCCCGTCTGTCTGTTCCAGAAGTCCCTCCCTCGTCATGGATCTCAGGGCTTTGGCCAGACGCTCGGAGGATGCATTCACGTGGAGAGCGATGGAGGAGCGCGACATCCCGCGGGGCCCGGCTCTCAACACGCAGGTGAGAACATCTTCTACGAGCTGCTGAGGAACCATTCTCCTTCGGCGCATCCAATTCGCGAGAAGCCCGTACCTTGGTGCCACGAATAGGACCACAATGAACTGAAAGGTGCAGAAGAGCATGATCGCCCCCCCACCCGAGGAGTCGAGCCATATGCACAGATACAGGCCGCCGATCACGCTTGTCACCCCAAACAGGGCGGAGAGGAACATCATCCGGTCGAGCCGGTCGCACAGCAGATATGCGGTTGCAGCAGGGGTGATGAGGAGCCCTACCACAAGAATGACTCCAACCATGCTCACTGCGCTGACAACAACAAGGGACACGCACGTGGTTAACGCATAATCTATAAGAACCACCGGCATTCCAATGGATGCTGCCATGATCGGATCAAAGCTCGTCAGTTGGAAGTATCGAAAAAAGAGCACAATGACGGAGAGCACCGCTGCCGCGGCCAAAGCGGCTACCCAGAGATCGGCATCCGCAACTCCGAGCACGTCTCCCATAATGAAATGAACAAGATCGATATGGATGTAATTGCGAAAGACTGAGACCAGGACAACGCCCGCGGCGAATACGCCCGTGTACATGATCCCGATCGCGGTGTCGTCTTTGATCCGCGACACCCTGGACACAAAACTGATGGAGGAGACAGTAATGATTGCAGCCAGAAGAGAGCCCACCAGCATCGATGGGGCATGCGCCTCCACGGTGAACACGAGCTTCATGAACAGGTAGCCACCGGCAACCCCTGCGATCATGGCATGGGAGAGCGCATCCCCCAGAAAAGCCATGCCCCGGAGGATCACCAGGCAACCGACTACCCCGCACACCACTGCGGCAATTCCCCCTCCTATGAGAGCCTTCTGAAAAAACGTTTCCGTCAGAGGCCCGACAAAGGCATGGATCATGGTTTCGATCATTGCCCATCTCCCCTTCCCCGTAGCCCGCCGAAGGCTCGGAGCTTTCCTTCGTACACCTCCGAGAGGAGCTCCGGATCGAGCACCCGCTCGGGCTCGCCATAGGCGTAGAGACGCTGCTTGATCAGGATGAGTCGATCGAAATACTCGGAGGCAGTGGCCAGGTCGTGGTGCACTACGACGAGTGTGCGTCCGGATTTCTTCGCACGGTCGAGGACATCGAGTATCGCTCTTTCCGTGGCCGCATCCACCCCCGCGAACGGCTCGTCCAGCAGGAGGATGTCTCCGCCTTGCGCAAGAGCCCGGGCCATGAAGACTCGCTGCTGCTGCCCGCCGGAAAGTTGGCCGATCTGCCGGTGGCGGAAATCGGCCATTCGTACCATCTCCAGAGCTTCGTGCACGCGGTGTCTGTCTTCGGATCCTAGGTCTTTCCACCACGGCACGTGACCGTACCGTCCCATAAGAGCCACTTGCTCGACTGTTATGGGATAATCCCAATCCACTGCGCCGCGCTGCGGAACGTATGCCACTTTGCCTCGCGCATGCTCGAACGAATTCCCCTGGATGAGAACTTGACCAAAATCGGGTTTTACGAAGCCCAGGATGGCCTTGACCAGCGTCGACTTCCCCGCTCCGTTCGGACCGATGATACCCACAAGCAGTCCCTCGTCGATGCTGACCGAAACGTCCAGCAACGCAGGCTTGGGGCCGAAGCTCACCGTCAGGTTCCTGACTTCGATTGCGGGAATACGGGAAGTAGGTCTATCCATGCCTGTGCTTCTCCAGTTCTCGGGATGGAGCGATACGGATGCCGAAGGTAGCCGCGACCTTCCAGCCAGGCTCTGCCCAGATACATCGTTCCAGTATGAGCTGCCTATTTTGAAAAACCTCCACACGAACTGCTTGGGGCAGGCCTGCCAAGGCCAGGGGAGGATTGGACTCGAGGTAGAATTCGTTTCCCCCCTCTAAAAACCCCTTCACCTGCTCCACCACGATCGGAGCCCCGGCAGCTATGGTCTCCGTCCGCCGCACGACTTCTCTGCCGTTTATTCGTACGAGAAGCGAAGGAGGCTGCCGGTCGTCTACCCTGAGAGCGAAAGGATCCGGCTCCTGGACGAAAGTCGCTGTGACACGGAGGGAGAACTGCCCTCTTACCTCCTCGACCTCATCAGAAATGGCCGGCGCTGGTTCTTCTCTCACGTACGTGTAAAACGCGAGACCGCCGATCAGCACTACCCAGATAGCCACAGCCGCGAGAGGTCTCATGATGGGTCTCCTACTTCAGGGCTTCAGCAATCGTTATGGTATTTTCCCGCATCATACCTATGTACGTCTCTCCTGCCGAGCCGGGAGGCCCCATGGAATCGGAGTACAGCTCACCGCCTACCCTCACTCCCGCAGCCCGTGCTACTTCTCTCACGAGCTTGGGGTTCACGCTCGTCTCGACGAACACGGCCCGGACTCCCGCTGCCTTTATCGATTCCACCACCAGCTTGAATCGTTCCGGCGTCATTCCAGCGCCCAACTCGCTTCCTGTGGACCACCCTACCGGCGCTACGTTCTTGAATCCGAATTCCGCGGCAAAATAGTTAAACGCATCGTGGCTGGTCACGAGGATGCGTCGATCTGGTGGAATGGAATTGAATTGCTCTCGAATCCACACATCGAGCACTCTTAGTTGCTGCAAGTACAGGGCGGCCCTTGCGACGAACTGCCCCTTCCCCTCCGAATCGAGTCCAGAGACGCCGGCCAGGATGTTGTTCACGTAAATGGCTGCGTTTTTCGGAGAGAACCACGCATGGGGATCGCTCACCTTCTCCCCTCCGACATCCAACTCTATGGGACGGATTCCAGCGGTTGCCGTAATGATTGGCTTCCCGGCGTCCTTTGCCAGCGTTGCCATCCAGTTCTTGCCCTCGAGGTGCAGCCCGTTCTCTATGCACAGATCAGCCTTCAGCGCCAGGCGAGCATCTTGCGGAGTCGGCATGTACGTATGGGGATCGGCTCCCGCAGCGAGCACGGATCTCACCGTACACCGGTCTCCCACAACCTGTCGGGTGAAATCCGCGATCTGGGTGGTGGAGCACAGGATGAAGGGCTTCTCACGAGACTCTTGCGCCTTAGAGATCCCCGGACACAGGCCGACACCGATGGTGCCGCACAGGATCGCAACCCACAGCAGCAGGAATAGAGGCATACATTGTCTCCTTTTCAAGCGAGAAAAGCGTTCGCGGCTACAGCCCAATAGGCTCTTACGCGGGTTTGGTCCGATCAGGTCCCATTTCTCAGGGACTGGGTATTCCCTTTCGTAAGTTCGGTGCCGAATCAGGAGACCCCACCCCAACCCTCCCCGTTAACGGGGAGGGAGTCCGAAAGTGTCTCAATACCCTGAGCAAGTACCACGTAAGCAAGAAATGAGCCAGCGCAACATACCGACATCGTGTTGCCTCAGAATGAGAATCATACGCTCAGGAATGCAACGTGCCACGATGTTGGCATCTTTCGGGGTTTTGAGACAGTTTCGTCCTTCCCCCCGTTAACGGGGGGATCAGAGGGGGGGGGCGGTTCGGAATCCCCGACCCTATTTTCTTCATCGTACCCCAAGGCCAGGTTCCGGCTCGAGAAAAGACTGTCAGAACTTCAGCACCTCCATTCCCGGCCAAAGAAATCAGGTGCATCACAATTCTTACTGGCTCAAATGATCCACCAGGATTCGAACTCCAATCACAATGAGCACCCCTCCCCCGATGCGCTCGGCCCATCCCCCCAGATGAGCACCGGCAGTCCTGCCGAGCCTCATCCCCACAAACGTCATGAGCAACGCGGCAATCCCTATCACCAAGGCCGGCATCCACACTGACATTCCCACTAAGCTGAAGGTGACGCCAACCGCCAGGGCATCGATGCTTGTTGCTACGGAGAGTCCCACCAGGCTCCACCCCCTCGTCGGATCGAACCCTTCAGCCCGCTCCTCCGGGTGGCTGGATTCGTACAGCATCTTGGCACCGAGAGCAACGAGAAGACCAAAGGCAATCCAGTGGTTGAGGCCCGACATGAATCGGGATATCCCTTCCCCGCCGTACCATCCGATTACGGTCATCATCCATTGAAACAACCCGAAGTGCCACGTGAGTCTGAAAGTGTGCCGAAACGTAATTACACCGAGTCCCGCGGCCACAGCGGCGCCAACCGCGAAGGCATCCATTCCGAGGGCTACTGCCGTACCAACGAGCGTTAATGAGTCCACAACTGCCCGAGACTCTCCGAGTAAATTGGAACACGGCCGACTCTATCAAGGGTCACCGGTCCAGTCAACCGCTGAGCTGCGTCTGGAGCGAGCAGGCCGTCCAACAAGGCCGATAGCCGTGCTCACGTGAAACGCTCGTGCCTTCAATAAGAGGGCATCTCTGCCCGCGACCGTCATCAATGGGGAATGCAGCGCTCGGAACATGCTTCCTTCACACCGCGGGAGATTTCTCCTTTGCTTCGCATCGCGGATGAAGTAACTATGGTACAGATAGAGGCACGAGTCCCAAGCAGAACGGGACGATTCTCAAGGATGATCTCATGGCACACAATCACGCGCACGATCACGATCATTGTCACGGGCACGGACACGCACACGCGCACGGCAGTACACGCCTTGGCTTGGTCCTGTTCATAACGGTCAGTTACATGGTGGTGGAGATCGTGGGTGGTCTCCTGTTCAACTCGCTGGCGCTTCTCGCCGATGCCGGCCACATGTTTTCGGACGTGATGGCACAGGGTCTGGCCTATGCCGCGATAATTATCGGAAGAAGGGCGCCGACGGATCGACATACCTTCGGCTTCAAGCGTACGGAGATCCTTGCTGCGCTTTGGAATGGCTTGGCTTTGTGGGCAATTGTGGGGGTCATATTCTACGAGGCGGCTCACAGGATGTTCAATCCCAATCCGGTCGTCGGGAAAGGCATGCTTGCAGTCGCGGGCATCGGGCTCCTGGTCAATCTCGTGCTTGCAGGGCTGCTCTTTCGCGAGCGAGAGAGGAGCCTAAATGTTCGAGGGGTATTTGTTCACGTGATATCGGACGCGCTCGGCTCCGTCGGGGCTGTGTCGGCAGCGCTGATCATCATGTTTACAGGTTACTACGTGGCGGATCCTATCGTAAGCGTCTTCATAGGTCTTCTCATCCTCTATTCCTCGTGGGGCATTATCCGAGAAGCAGTGCACATTCTCATGGAAGGGGTTCCACCCGGAATCGACATAAGTGCCGTGGAAAGCACCATGCTCGAGCAGGAAGGGGTCTGCTGCATTCACGATCTCCATGTTTGGACCATAGGGAGTGACCGGGCAGCGCTGTCTGCCCACGTGGTGATGGGAGAGTCCGGGCGAAACGCGGATGAGATTGTGGGGAGCCTGAACCAAGTCTTGAAGGACAAGTTCGACATCGATCACACAACCATACAAGTTCAGTCAACTCATGATGTCCTTTACGTTGGATCCGGCCTCGTGTGCAGGCCTGGAACCGCGTGTGCCATTGGCAACCACAATCAAACTGTGAGTTGAGGGGCACAAGCGGGGCCGTACGAACTGCTCTGAGCAGGAGCATATTTCAAGGCCGTTGCCAATTGAAGTGGACAAATGCCCGAAGTTCAGCTATTGTTGGGCCTAAATCCCCCTCGCACGCGGCAAGGAATTCCGCGAGCAGATACGAGATGATGCGGTCCCGAATAATAATCATTGTTGTAGTGATCGCACTGGGCTTGACCACGGTAGGCATGGGATGGTCGGGCGGGCCCATGGTGCCGGAATGCGGATTGGTTGTGGCTCCAGGCCCTCCTTGCAGGCTACCGGTCGCGCCTCTACCTCTGTGTCAACCCTTGGCCGTCCCGGAGAGGCTATGCGCTGGGCCAGTGGCACCTATCCCCGGGCCGTGCAAGCTTGCTGTCCCTGCGCGGCTCTGTGCGGCTCCTATTGCTCCCGCCTGTCTTCCGAATGTGGTAGTGCCTCCTGCACGCGTTTGCGCCGCACCTGTTGCCCCGTTTCCGATCTGCACCCGGTACGTCATCGACTGGAAGTGTGAATCACCGACCAAGTGATCTCCGCCTGTATCGAGATCAACTGCATTGCGGAAGTGGTAAGCCCGCATCGTCATTCCGGTGTCCCTACTGCGCTGACTCTTGACCGTGAACAAAAGTCATTCCATGATAGAGACGCTTTTTGTCAACGCATCCGGGGAATCCGCTTTTCTCGGAGGAGAAAAGGACTGTTTCCCGAAGCAGTTGTGACAGCATGCCCCTGAGGAGCCCGAAGCTCCTCGGCCGGATGATTGTGGATGAGTGAACGGACGGGGTTCAGTTCTTATATCGTGAATCTTGCATTCCTTTTCGTTACCCTCCCGGTATTGATGGGATGGGTTGCGTGCACGGGCGGGGCCTGTGCCGAGGCACGACCCAGAGCCGGGAATCAAGAGATACCGCTGGATTGCCCTCTCCTGCCGGCCTGCCCTGGCGGGCTGGGACTCCCCTTGCCTCCAGTGCCAGGGGAGCCCCACGACAAACCGTCTCGGCCCTCGAACGGGGACAGCGAACTGATGGGCGGAAGTGGCCCGTACGCAGGTATGGTGCGCATCCCTGCAGGCCCGTTTGAAATGGGCAGCGCCGCGCCCGAAGGAAGACCCGACGAGCGCCCTCAGCACACGGTCATCTTAAAATCATTCTATATTTCCAAGCATGAAGTCACGGTCAAAGAATATTGCGACTTTCTCAACGCTCGCGGCGATAAATCCCGCGATGGGCTCCCCCGCGTCAAGCTGGACAATCCGTTTTGCCCCATCGAGAAGAACGGCAAGTATTTTCAACCCAAGCGCGGTGAGGACGACAAGCCGGTGGTCTGTGTTTCATGGTACGGGGCCGCAGATTACGCTCAATGGGCTGGCGGAAGACTCCCCTCATCGGCAGAGTGGGAGAAGGCAGCCAGGTTATCTACCGCGGACGTGCCGGGGGATTTCCTCACTGCGCTCTCTCGGGAGGACCGTCTCCCCGTAGCCATAGCGATCCCCGGTGCACAGGGAATCACCGGGATGATAGGGAACGTCTGGGAATGGTGCTCTGACTGGTACGAAGAGGATTATTATGCGAAGAGCCCCACGGACAACCCCATGGGGCCCCCTCTGGGCAAGGAAAAGGTAATGAGGGGAGGCTCCTGGGCTGCTCCTGAGTCGAGCAAGCGAATCACGAACGTTCACAAAGCCTATCCCATGGGGTATTTCCGGACCGTGGGATTTCGGATCGTAAAAGATTGAGTCTTATCCGTTGAAAGATCCCACCCCACCATCGCCAGGGCCCGGACGAGGCAGAATCAAGACCGTTCCTTATCTGGTGCGCAAAGAGGGCATCGCGCTCGTAATCTCCCTGGCAGCGGTTTGTTTGCTCGGTGTGCTCATGGACGCACCACTCGAACGGCCTGCGGACCCGGACGGGATACCGGCGGAACACGTGAAAGCACCGTGGATCTTCGTGGGCATCCAGTTGGTGCTGCGCTACTTATCTCCACTTGTAGCAGGCATCGTCGTCCCTCTCATAGCCTTTTGTATCGTGGCGTTCATCCCCTTCTCGCCCGGAGGGGCCAAGACCCGCTGGGCTCTCTTCTTCGGGGTTGTGGTCGCCGCGCTAATCCTGACGGTCGCGGGATACCTGACATGAACGGTTGGAAGTGGATGCGTGTCGTGGGAATCTTGCTGGGACTGGGGGGGCTGCTTTTCTCCCTTGCGTACGTGGAGTACCGGCACAGGAATCCCCAGTGGAAAACGTACCAGGAGAGGGGGATTGCCCTGGCCATCGAGCGCCTCGAGGCCGAGCTCTCGTCAGCCGCCTCCCAGGATCGACGCAGCGTGATCCTTTCCGAGCTGCAATCATTGCGCAACAGAAAACCGCAGATCATCGAGATCAAGCCGTTCGGGCAGAAAGACTCCCAACCGGACCGATGTATAACCTGTCATTACGGAATCGAGGACCTTTCCGCGTCGCACCCGAATTCCGTGTTCGGTTGCGTGGTGTGCCACGGGGGCAATGGAGCGGACCTTACGGTGAAGGGCGCTCATCTCGGGATGAGAGGAGGCCGCAATCCCGCCAGATTGGACCTGGCATGTCTGAGCTGCGGCAGCACCCAACCAGGAGGGGGAACATGCCACGGGAACCGGGAGCATCCGTTGCTCAATCGCGTGGACACCGTGCCTCGTTCCATCATGGCCACCAACGCGGGGATCATCGGCATACTGAGGTTCCAATGGGGTCTCGACGATCTTCCCGAAGCTCGATACGGCATAAGGCCTGTCACGGACGGGAAAACAACCCTGGAGGAGATCCCTCCCGAGCGCCCTCACCCGGATACTGTCAATCTGGCTAACAGCCATTTTCGCAAATTCTGCGCCGCCTGCCACCTCTGGACTCCACGGCTCAGGGAGACCATGGGGCGACTCGAGGGATGCCCCGCATGCCACGCCCCGTACGAAGAGGGCGGCAGATACATAGGCGGAGATCCTACCATCAACCGTAGCGAGACCGGCCATCCGGCCACTCATACCATTACCAATCTCATCCCCGACAATCGATGCAGAGCCTGCCACAACCGAAGTGCGCGCATCGGCCTCAACTATCACGGCGAAATGGAAAGCGCCCAATACGGTACCCCCTTTGTCCGAGGTGGGCTGAACGAACAAACGTTGAGCGACGGTAGGTTCGTTCTGCACGTCGCGCCTGACATTCATCGGGAAAAGGGTATGGGGTGTATTGACTGCCACACGGGTCAGGACACCATGGGGGATGGCATAGTCCACGGGGAGATGAAGGACCAGATAGAGATTCGGTGCGAGGACTGTCATGGCGGCTATCGAGAGCCGCCGAGAACGAGAAAAGTCGACAAGAACGATCCGTTGGCACAAGCACTCATCCGATCCTCCAAATTCGTCAAACCCCTGGACGGTGAAACTATCCTCGAGACATCAAAGGGACGCCCGCTTCCCCATGTGAGGCTTAAGGGTGAGTCATTCGTCCTCACGAGCAAGCTCACCGGCAAGGAACATCCCGTGAGAGTTATCACGGGCAAACGGAACGGCCACACCATCAAGGGCCATGAACGGATGGAGTGCGATTCCTGCCACAGCGCGTGGAGCCCCCAATGCTATGGATGCCACCAGGTGCTCGATTTCGGACATATGGGCAGAGATCATCTCAGCGGAAACGACACTCCTGGTCGCTGGGCTGAGGGAAGGACCTACTTCAGGTTCGAGCGCAACATTTTCGGCATCAATTCGCGGGGCAACGTGGGGATCCTGGTCCCCGGCTGCCAGGTGTGGAACACGGTCAGAGATTCAACAGGCCGGGTGATTCAACCGTACGACTCCGCGATCATGAGGCTCAAGAACGGCCTCAACTCGATAGCGATGGGACCGATTCATCCGCACACGTCTCGGCTCGAAGTGCCCCGTTGCGTGGACTGCCACCTGGACCCCAAGGCGCTCGGGCTCGGAGATGGGGAACTGTCGTCTGGACCCGATGGAACAACTCTGGAAGTGAGTTCTCTGTACGATTCTGCGGCCTCCGGCCTGAAAATACCCTTCTCAATCGATGCGGTTATAGATGTGAACGGCCGAATCCTCCAAGGGACCTCCCATGCCCTTTCCCGGGGATTCAACAAGAAAGAGTTGGACAAAATCCTTGGCATAGCTCGATGCCTGCCCTGCCACGACCGGTATGACGATCCCATCTGGGAGAGGCCGGGCCCGTACGTGGAAGCCCCCCCATGCAAGAGGAAACAGGAAGAAGCAGTCAGATCCCTGCAGCTCTCTGAAACCGATGGGTGAGCGGCAAAGACTCCGGAAAGTACCTTCTTGGAACAAACCGATTGCAATCAATCGAACTATGGAACGAGGTCCTCAAGGCAAGAATTATGCTTTGGCAAATCCCCTGATACGTAGTTCAGGAAGTATTCCCACCCCCGGCGATTCTGTAGATTACGAGGGCTGGCGTTTTGAAGTTACCGAAATGGACGGCAATCGCATCAGGAAGGTCAGAGTCATTGCCTTGGAAAAATGACCGGCACGATGCCCGGCTGACATCTGGAATGAATAGGAATACCGGTGTCTGAGCCCAACAGGAAATGATGAAACTGCTTTTGATCCGGCCGGTGGCCCTTGCTGAGTCCGAAGGTTGCAGCAAAAGGGTGATCATGGGTACTTGCCCCATGCAAGTCGACATCGCCAGACACCATGCGGGACGTGACATCGTGGCGAGCGTGCGCGAAATCGGTCGACCAGAAAGGACTGGCAAAACTCCCGCACACCTGAATCAACCCGAACCGGGGAGATCGCGGTGAACGGTCACTTTTGTGGTTCTTTCTGGCAAATCACTCCTTCGTCATTAAATTATATGGTTAGAGCATTGATGAGCTTGCCTGACGAATGATTCGGGAAGGTCACCAGTCCCGGGGGCTGCATATCATGATAGAAGTCATGGGATTGACCAAACAGTATGGCTCCATAAAGGCGCTCGACAACCTCTCTTTCAGAGTGGAACGGGGAAGCGTGTTCGGCCTTCTCGGACCCAATGGCGCCGGCAAGACAACCACAATAAAGATACTGACGACCCTTTCGAAACCCGATGGGGGAAGAGCCGTCATAGCCGGGCATGATGTCGTAAAGGAACCCGTTTCTGTCAAACGGCTGATGGGGGTCATGCCGCAAGAGAATAACCTCGACCGGGAGCTCACCGCATACGAAAACCTCCTGATCTACAGCATGCTATATGAAGTGCCCGACCGTGAGGCAAAGATCCACTGGTGCCTTAATCTCGTCGATCTTTGGGCCCGGCGGGATGAACTGCTCATGCGATTCTCGGGCGGCATGCAACGACGCCTTCTCATTGCGAGGGCGCTTCTGACCGAGCCGTCGGTACTGTTCCTCGACGAGCCGTCTATCGGCCTGGATCCCCAGATCAGACGTCAGTTGTGGGACATCATACGCAAGACTCGCATTGACGGCCGGACTGTTGTGATCACCACGCACTACATTGAAGAAGCCGAAGCGCTCTGCGATCACGTTGGCATTCTCAACAAAGGCGCACTCATAGCGCTTGACACCCCAGATAACCTGAAGGCGACCCTGGGGGAGTATATCGTCGAGTTCGTAAATGATGACGGCAAGCTCGTACAACAGATGTGCAAGGATCGTGAGGAGGCCACCAATATGGTGCTCTGTACGGACTGCGAGGTCAGGATACGGCGGTCGAATCTCGAGGACGTATTCGTCAAATTGACCGGGGAGCGTATCGAATGATCAGGGGCGCATGGTATCCTATTTTTCTTCGCGAGATGCTCCTGTTCAAGAGACAACTCCTGAGGATCAGCTATCTCTTTTCCGCTATGCTTATACCGATTATTTATCTTCTTACCTTCGGTCTGGGCCTAGGCCGGATGGTGCAGATTAAGGGCACAGACTATCTGAGCTACTTGATTCCTGGGCTCGTTGCGTTGACTTCAATGATGAACTCTTACACATGGGTGGCCAACGCCCTCAACCTTAACCGACTGTACTTCAAGAACTTTCAGGTTTTCATCCAAGCACCCATCCCGCCTTCGGCCATCATGATTGGAGAAGTGCTGGCCGGAATGGTGAAGGGACTGTTCGCCTCGGGCCTCATCTTGATCGTCGGGCTTGTTACGACTCGCAATTTGTCGATCACATGGCTGTTCGTGCCGACTCTTCTGCTCAATTGTTTCCTCTTCTCCAGTCTTGGGGTGATCACTGGCATGATTACAAAGTCGCACGAAGATACGGCCACTTATAACAACTTCTTCATTCTGCCAATGGCGTTTTTCAGCGGGACTTTCTTTCCAGTGGATCGGATACCGCAACCGCTTCAAGCAGTGGTCTGGATCTTCCCATTGACACACGCCAACGTTCTAATTCGCGAGAATTCCCTTGATTTGTATGGCTTGATATCGCTGGCGGTTCTTGTTCTGTATGCGATTATCTTCTTCATCATCGGTTCCCGACTAATTCGGGATTACAGCGAATAGCGCTGGATTGAAATGAGAGGCTCCCCGATTCCCGTCGCGTCCACATAACCCTGTTTTAGCAGCGAGACATGGGGTCAGGTCTTGTTTCTTGATCTTGCTGTCGCCTTTTAGACTCGCCTGCTCGGTCTAGACCAGGCCAATGGCCTATTGACAGACTTCATCATAGATTCCTCAAGAAACAAGACCTGACCCCGAGTACGCGCTTGCTGCTGCTTCCACACTGTCGTAAACGGGCAAAAGAGTTGCGAGCCCTGAAATCTCGAAGACCGAAGACGTTCGATTCCCCGATCACCAGAATACGCTTCTTTGAGCCATCCGCTTGGGGCTCCGCCCGCGTAGTCCAAAACGCTTGAGATTCACATTGCGTGAGCGAAAGCCCTTCTTGAACGAGAAGTATATCGGTGGATTCCCTGAGATTGTGAGCTCCTTGAAAGGGTACTCGCCCACGATCTTTGGCTTGAATGGCAATTATTAATAAAGCCTATAAGAGATCCCGTTCAATAGCTCCAGCACCAAGCCTGCGCCGAGCACTATCAAGAGAGACCTTGCCAGCATTAGCATTCTACCCTTGCCTCCTCAAACAGTGGCTCGAGCACCGAGGCTCGATCATTTCCCTTTTCAAATGCTACTCTTTGTTCGATCTGTGCTAACGTTGAAGCTTGGCCGGCGCTTCCATAGCATACCGACTCTTCCGCCGCCATAATGCCAGGATCATCGCCAGTCCCAGTCCGAGAAGACCTCCATAAACAGTGAAGAGAGTGGAGAACGACCAACCCGCGGCAATGAGCGCTCCGCCGAAATATGGGGTAAGAAAGAACGCGGCGTCCATCGCGAACAGGGACAGATTGATGTTCAGTCCGCGCAGGTGCGGAGGCGAAATCAGCACCATGACAGCGTTCAACTGGGGCAGAATGGCGCCGATGCAAAGGCCGTAATATCCGGCGAGAGCGTAAAATGTGTGCGGAGAGCGCTCGTGTCCCAACAGGACAAAGAATGGGATCAGAAGGAGCGTCAAGAGCGCGATCCTTTTCACCTTGTCGCCCTTATCGAAGAATCTCCCGCCCAGAGCGCGGACTGCAATCATGGCTGCGGTCGCAATGGTAAAGAACGTGCCCGGATCACCGGCGTTGAAGGTCGCGCAGTAGCTCTTCACGAAATAAAAGACAGCCGAGTAGCAGAGGTAGAGAATCAGGTTGATCCCCAACACCAGGATCACGCCGGTATCTTGCAGGTCCTGGCGCACCTCGCTCATGGCAGGGCGCTTCATTAATGTCGCGCTCACGCCCGCGAGCATCTTTCGGAGTCGCTTCCTGAGGACGAGGAGCAAAGCCAGCGCTGGGATCGCCAGGACAGTGAGCGCGGCGTACACGCGCGCCTCATTCGCAGCGTAGAGCAGCAAGGTCTCGGTGACGAGAGGCACGATCGCATAGGGAGCTAGCGCACCAATACCGAAGATGCCGAATCCCTGGGCGCTTCTTTCCCTGGGAATCAGATGAACGAGGAGGGCCATGCTCGCTGAAACGAGGAGGACGAACGCGGCTCCATGAAAGATGCGAAGCACAATAAGGGCAGGAATAGTTACGGCCCACGGGTAGGACCACAGTGCCGCAGCCATCATGAACAACGAGAGAATCATCACATTGACCGCGTTGCCGACGTGCAGAAGCGGAATCACGGCCAGCCGCAGCGCAAACGCGGACATCGGCTCGAGCCCCAGAAGAAAACCTCTCCATTC
>Ga0067045_1030654_pt1 | contig 14531 bp, 10 predicted proteins | sample TerdegcTABiofilm_FD_59184 | JGI IMG/M metagenome (GOLD analysis project Ga0067045, IMG submission 59184) | Combined Assembly of (Gp0054472, Gp0054536) Wastewater bioreactor microbial communities from Singapore -Terephthalate degrading...
GGTCTCCAGCGGATGCCGCGCGCCCGCCGATGGCACCGTGCGCAACGTATGGCTGGGAAAGACCTTCTTGATGCCCTGGGTACACCACAGCAGGAAGGACAGCTCGAGCAAGGACAGTGGCGCGGGGCTGTACTGGCGCAGACTGGTGCGGCGCGCGACCAGCTCCCGCAGATCCACCGCCGGCAGGGCCATCTGCGTCACCGGCGGCAAAAAGACGCGCGGCAGGCTGGCGTCGAAGACCCATAGCACCGGCGGGGGCGGCACTCCTCGCTGCTGGTCCGCCACGCTGAGATGCCGGTAGCGCGTGCGCTCGATGAACTGCCGGCCGATATCCGCTTCCATGGTTCCTCCGCGGCCCCCTCGGGGCCGATCAGCCCTCCAGCACTGGGACCTCGATCTCGCGTCGCTGGCGCGCAGCGGCCACGGCGCACAGTGCCGCCAGGGTCGACTGGGCCCCGTCGACCAAGGGGGTGCGCGGCGGCCGATCCTCCAGGATGGCATCCAGCCAGTCCGCGATCTCGGGTTCGTAGGGGTGCCCGCTCACGCGCTCGCAGACCACGGGCACGAACGACGGGTGCACATCGGCCTCGTCGGCCGCGATGGCGATCCGGTCCTGCTCCACCGTGCCGCGGGTCCCGTACACTCGGAGATTGTAGTAGGGAGCCATCTGGCGGCGAGGCGCGTACAGCGCCGCCACCTTGGCGATAGCGCCGTCCGCAAAGCGGTAGAGCGAGACCATGCAGTCGTCGTGGTGCATCTCCGGGAAGGCCATCTTGTTGGCGTACGACCACACGCTGGTGATGGGCACGCCCTTGAGCCAGCGCAGGATGTCCAGCGGATGGCTGCCGCCGCCCACCATCGGCAGTTCCTCTTCCAGGTACCAGTTGCGCCCGCTGTCGGGGTCGGTCTGGTGCTTCTGGTACTGCAGGTTGTGGACGTAGTCGCCTTCGAGGTAGAAGATCTGCCCGAGTTCGTGCCGGCGGGCGTGCAGCGCGGCGAACACGGGGTCGAAGCGCAGCACGTATCCCACCTGGATCTTGAGGCGCTGCCCCCAGGCTGAGGCAGCGCGCACCATGGCCAGCACGTCCTCGACGCAGTTGGCCACCGGCTTCTCCACCAGCACGTGCTTGCCGGCCGCCACGGCCTTGAGGAACGGCTCCCGGTGCTGAGCGTCGCCGGTGTGGATGCTGATCGCCTCCACCTCGGCATCCGCGAAGATGGCGTCATCCGTGTAGACCCGCGGCACCGCCAGCTCGCGGCTGGCCGCATGCGCCCGCGCCCCGTTGCGATCGCACACGGCGACCAGCTCCGACTGGGGCAGGCGCCGATGTGCGCGCGCATGGGCCAGCCCATTGTGGCCCAGCCCCACGATCCCCACGCGCACCCGTCTGGAGGCCATAGGTCTGCTCCGCACAGCTCGTCCCTGTCGACACCCGCCGCCGGCGCCCACCGCCAGCCCGGCCAGCCCCTCCGGTACCTCTTCTTCGGTCCCGAACTCAGTCCTCCTTCACACACCGAAAGCCGGTGCTGAGGAAGGGCCGCTCCGTATCGGCGTCGCGGTAGGCCGCCTTCAGGTTGACCGCCTGTTTGGTCCACCCGCCGCCGCGGAGCGCGTGGGCGGTCACCTTGTTCTCGCCCCCATAGAACGACCATTCCGGCAGCATCCCCAGGTACTTCATCTCCTCGCCACCGGGGTAGGCCACGTACCACTCGCGGCACCATTCCTTGACATTGCCGGCCAGGTCGTGGATCCCCTCGGGCGTGGCCCCCTGGGGGAAGCTGCCGACCGGCAACGGGCCGCCGTAGAGGAAGTCATAGTTGGCGCGCGTCGGATCCGGCGGCTCTTCCCCCCACGGGTAGGTGCGGCCTTCCAGTCCTCGCGCGGCCCGCTCCCACTGGGCCTCGGTGGGCAGTTGCTTGCCGGCCCAGGCAGCGTAGGCAGTGGCGTCGGCATGGGTCACGTACACGATGGGATACTCCTCTCGGCCAGGAACCACCTCGTACCGCTCCCCGCGCCGGACGATCCCACATTCCGGCCGGGCCATCGCCTCCCGATAGCGGTCGCCGTGGCCGTCGTTCAGGAATCGGGCGTATTCCTCCACCGTGACCGGATAGCGATCCATGCTGAAGCCGCCCAGGTGGACCTGGTGGGCGGGGCTGTGCTGCTGGTCGGACGGATCCGGGCCGAGGGTGATCGTGCAGGGATCGAAGTGGACCATCGACCGGTCGCGTCGGGTAGGGGGCGACGGCGGCTTCAGGACCCGAAACGGCTGTTCGAGTTCCTCGTCGTATTCCAGGCCGGCCAGCCGGTCGGAGAAGACCAGCCGCCCCCACATCTCCGGCAGGTGCAGATCCCCGTCCACCGTGGAGTTCCAGATCCAGTCCTCGCACGGTGGCCCCACCGCCTTCCCGTCCACCAGTCTCATGCCCACCCCGTCCGGGTATTCCACCCGCGAGAAGTTCGCCCGCATCGTCTGGCCCCGGCGGATCGGGAGGACAAGGCCGGGATTCCGGTAGGTCAGCGCCCGGAGCGGCCACTTGACCTCGACCGTCCAGCCCAGGTCGACGTCGTCGTTCTTGTTCAGGCTGCCATAGACGCGCACGGCGTGTTCGATGCCCTCGACGTTGTAGGCGGTAACCAGCGTGGAGCCGCGGTGGTATTCCTTCTCATGGAACATGTCCCAGACGGTGTTGAGGGCGTTGATCTCGAACTCGAAGTACTCGTCGCCATCACCGTCCGGATCGAGGAAGATCTCGAAATCGTTGTCGAAATAGATCGGGGGCCAGAACGTGTCGCGCTCCGTCAGGGTGCCCCACACCCGGGGCTCCTGGATCTGGGCGGCAAAATAGAGGTTTTCGTCGTCCCACAGGACCTTGGCGCGGGTGGTCATCCACGGCGCGGGCTCGTGGTAGGGCCACTGGTGATCCTGGAAACACTGCGTCCACGGGGCGTCCCACCAGGCCTTCTCTTCCAGGCAACCGTCGATCACGATCGGCCCCGTCGCCCGGTACACCACGTAGGTGCGCGGCGCGAGGGCAGCGCCCATGGAACCGCTGGCCAGCGTGCCCGCGAACACGAGTCCCAGCACTCTGTCTATCTCCATTCCTCGCCACTCCTCTTCTGCCCTGTGCCTGGCCTGTCCCGGCGCCCGAGATCCTCGCTACGCTGCCGCGAGGTTCGGGGACATTCTCTTCTGTGCCTCTTCGTGGCCCATCGCCAGCTCGCCCCATGCCTTCGACGAACCTGCCAGGTCGAGCAGCCGCCCCCTGCCCGGCTAGGTCGGCGGCTCGTCCGCGCGCGCCCGCACCGCGGCGACCATCTCCTCCCAGTAGCGCGCCAGGAACGGCGGCGCCGCCATGCTGGCCAGCGCGTACGCGCGCGTGGCCCGCGACAGGTCCAGCACCGCGGTGATCAGTTCTTCCTGGTACCAGCCCGCCTCGGCCAACGGCAATCCGGACGGTTCGCGGATGAACGACCCGCCGCTGGACGTCTGCCGGCCATCGGGCGACTGCCCCACGGTGTTGGCCACCACATGGAAGATCTTCGTCGTGGGTCCCACTGGCTGCTGCGCCCGTCCCGAGAAGCGCTTCCAGGCCACGGCCTCGATCTCGTCGGAGCTGCACGACGGATGGAAGAGAATCTGCGCCCCGGCCATGGCAGGCAGGCGGTACAGCTCCGGGTGCCGGCCGTCCCGGCAGATCACCAGCGTGCACAGCACGCCGTCGATGGCGAACAGGGACAGCTTGTCGCCGCCCCGGCAGTACTGTCGCTCGTCGCGGCCCGCCAGGTGCACCTTGGCGTACTCGTGCACGATCGTCCCCTGCGGGTCGATGACATGGGCCACGTTGAGGAACCGGTCGGCGGTGCGCTGAATCGTGCCGGCTATCACCCACAGGTGCCGTTCGGCCGCCGCCCGGCCCACGCGCGCCAGCGCCTCGCGCACCCGGTCGGGCGCCAGTGTCACCAAGTACGGGAAGTAGTAGCCCGTGAGATTGGCCTCCGGGAACAGCAGCACCCGGCTGCCGGCCGCCGCCGCCGCGTCGATGTACGCCAGCGCTCGGTCCAAATTGTGTTCCAAGGACTTGGCCCAGTGCAGCTGCGCGCACGAGACCTGCAGGGTCTTAGGCTGGTCGGCCATCGCTCTCGCTCCGGACGGAATGGCCCAGACCACAAAGCCCGCCCGCCATTCCGGTCGAACTCACCGGTCGGGCTCGACCACCTCGTGATAGCGATCCGCCGCCAGGTCGGTGAGCACTTGCACCAGACCGCTGGGCCAGCGGATCGTCAGGCGCTCCGCCTGCGCCTGGGAGCCCAGGCCGAAGTGCACGCGCAGGTCGTTGGCGCCCAGATAGCCGTACGTGCTGCGCACCTCGCGGATCTGCGTGCGCCCGCCGGCGCTGAGCGTCAGCCGCGCGCCGATGCCGTCCCGGTTGCTGCGCGTGCCGACGAGGCGCAGGCCCAGCCAGTGGTTGCTGTTGCCGCCGTCGTTGCGCAGCAGGGTGCAGTGGGGCGCGGCCGAGTCCGACACGAAGATGTCCATGTCGCCGTCGTTGTCGTAGTCGCCGAACGCCGCACCGTGGCTCACCCGCTCCACGCGCAGCCCGGGCCCCGCGGCATCGCTGACATCCGCGAAACGACCATCGCCCAGATTGCGGAACAACTGGTTCCTCTGCGCGTACCGCGCCGCGCTGTCGTATTCCTGCACGTTCTCGTCCAGGTGCCCATTGGCCACGAACAGATCGAGCCAGCCGTCGTTGTCGTAGTCGAGAAAGGCGATCGCCATGCCCAGGTACGGCAGACTCGGCCGGCCGAGCTGGGCCCGATTGGTGACATCGGCGAAGAAGCCATCGCCTTCGTTGCGATAGAGCCGATTGGGCAGCCACTGGAACGTGGCCACGACGATGTCGAGCCGACCGTCGTTGTCGTAGTCGCCCCAGTCGGCGCCCATGGCGGACTCGGCCAGCCCGTCGTCGCTGTACGCGACTCCGGCCAGCGCCCCGATCTCCACGAAGGTCCCGTCGCCTTGGTTCTCGAACAGGCAGTTGGCCGCCTTGTCGTTGGGGATGAACAGATCCTGATCGCCGTCGTTGTCGTAGTCGCCGAACACGGCGCCGAGCTGCCGCCCAGCGGTCCAGTACAGCCCGCTGGCGCGGGTCACGTCCGCAAAGCGCATCTGCCCGTCGTTGCGGTAGAGCACGCCGGACTGACCGGGATAGGCCAGCGGACCGCAGTACGCCCGGGCCATGCTCTGCCGGCATTCGCGGTTCTGGTCGACGCGAAAGTCCATGTAGTTGGCCACGTACAGATCCAGGTCGCCGTCGTTGTCGTAGTCGACGAATGCCGCATTGGCGCCCCAGCCGGGATCTTGGGTACCCGTAGCCGCTGTCACGTCCGCGAACGTGCCGTCGCCGTTGTTCTGGTAGAACACGTTGGGACCGTAGTTGGTCACGTACAGGTCCAGATCGCCGTCGGCATCCGCGTCGCCCACTGCGGCGCCCATGCCGTAGCCGGTGTCGCCGGTGCCGCTGGCTGCGGTCGTCTCCACGAAGGTCCCGTCGCCACGGTTGCGGAACAGCGCATTGCGCGGCTTCGGACCAGGAGGCACGGTGTCCAGGTACGCCCCGTTGAGGATGTACAGATCGAGGAATCCGTCCCCATCGTAGTCGAAGAACGCCGCGCCGGAGCCCATGCACTCGGGCATGTACTTGTGACCTGTGGCGCCGTTCACGTAGGTGAAATCGATGCCCGCGGCTAGCGTGACGTCCACGAACTGGGGCGAGTCGGCCAGGGCCGGTGCCAGCACCGCCAGGACGATACCCCACGCCACCGCCAGCCGGCCAGCGCTGCCGCCAGCGTTCGCTCGACCGTGCCGGCCAGCCCAGCCATCCCTCCCGCGCGCCCGCGCCGACCGAGGCTGGCCCCCAGCGGCGGTGTCCCGCGTCACCGCCCCACTCGCTGCCGAGCCGCCGCCAGGTTGCGGCGGACCCCTTCGTCATCCGGCGCCAACTGCGCCGCCCGCGTGTAGGCGGCCACCGCCGCGGCATATTCGCCGCGCATCATGTGCACATTCCCGAGGCTGCCGTGCGCCGCCGCACTCTGCGGGTCGTGGGCCAGCGCCTTCTGCAGCATGCTCTTGGCCGCCTCGAACTGGCCGGTACCGGCCAGCACGTTGGCCAGGTTGCAGTACGCGGGCACCAACGTCGGATCCAACCGGATCGCCTGCTCGAACGCGGCCCGGGCACTGTCCGCCTCCTGGCGCATCAGGTGGACGCTGCCCAGGCAGTTGTAGGCCAGCGCGTACTTGGGATTCAGCGCCAAGGCTCGACGCACCGCGGCCAGGGCGTCGTCGGCGCGGTGCACGTCCGCATACAGGTTGGCCAGGTTGAGGTACGCCGGGGCCATGGTGGAGTCGGCGCGGATGGCCTGCAGGTAGTGCCGTTCCGCCGCAGCGAACTCGCGCCGCCGCGCCCGCAGCAGACCGAGATTGTAGTGCAGAGTCGGGTCACCCGGACGCGACGCCAACTCGCGCTGGAGCTGGGCGATCTCCGCATCCTGCCGCTGCAGATTCGTGTACACCCAACGCACCTTCTCCGCCTGGTCCGTTTTGCCGAGGGCTTCGTACGCCTGCGCCAACAGGCCGTACGCCGGCGTCAGGGTGCGCTGCAGCCTGACCGCCCGCTCGAGCATCTTGGCCGCCTCCTCCGGCTGATTCTGCGCCCAGGCCACGCGGCCCAACCCCGCGCAGGCGGCCGCCGAGGTGGAGTCAGCCGCCAATGCCTGCGCATAGGCGGCGCGCGCGGAATCGAGCCGCCCCTCGCTCAGATGCAGGTCGCCCAGCGGCCCCCAGGCCGTGGGCCTGGTGGGATCCAGCGTTACGGCCTGACGCAGGGCCGCGATCGCCTCCTCGCGCCGGCCGAGCGCCGCATACGCCGCTCCCAGTTGCTCGTGATAGGCAGCGACGCCCGACTCCAGCGCCGCCGCCTGGCGCAGCTCTTCGACAGCCTCGGCGTGGCGCCCCTGGCGCATCAGCATGACGCCGACGGTGGCATGCGCGGCCGCGTGTTCGGGTCGCATCTGCAGCGCCCTGTCCAGCGCCCTGGCGGCGCGCTCGCTCTGGCCCGCCTGCAGCAGCGCCGAGCCGAGCAGGTACTGCAGCTCCGCCGTGTCCATGCCGCGCGCCAGCGCCCGATCGAACCGCTGGATGGCCGCCTCGACGCGGCCTTCCAGGAGCAGACGTTTCCCGGCCTCCACCTCCGCCGCAGCCTCCGCGTCGCCCGGGGTCTCCGCCACGGAGGGCGCGGCCCGGTGCCCTCCGTCCTTTCGGCCACAGCCGCAGCCCAGACCGGCCACCAGCACCAGCCCCAGCGTCACCGCTCGCCATCGCGCCATGCTGCCGCTCCTCTGTTCGGTGCGACCACTGCCCGCCTGCGGCCCCGCGCGGCGCGCGCAGGGCCCCGTCCTTCGCCACTGAGCCGCCCCTCAGCGCTCCCGCCCGTCCGCCCACACGCTCGTGCCGCGCGCCCGCGCCCAGGCCACGTGCCGCCGCGGATCGCCGCCCCACAACCGATCCACCGCCCAGGCCGCTGCCGCCGGCGGACCGGCGCACTCCAGCTTGATCACGGGAAACAGCGCAGTGGGCGGCTCGGCCGGCAGGCCACCCAGCCACAGCTCGTCGCCGCGCTGCCGCACGCTGAGCTCCTGCCCCGTGGTCAGCAGCCAGGCCCGCCGCACCGGGGTCGCCATCCCCGCCAGCCGGAATTCGGGTCGCCGGTCCCAGAAGCGCAGGACCAGGTACAGGTCATGGCCCCGCACGATCTGATATCCCCGGGTGATCATCTCGCAGACATCGCCGCCCTCGGAGCCGTAGATCGCCTCTCCGTGCACCTCGAGCCAACGGCCGATGCGCTCCATCCGCTCGACGAACGGCGCCGGCAGCCGGCCATCGCCGTCCGGCCCCACGTTCAGCAGCAAGTTGCCACCCATGCTGGCGGCCTGCACCAGCATGTCCAGCAGCACGTCCGCGGGCCGCCAGCGTTCGCCCACCGCGTATCCCCACAGGCGCCAGTTGGCTACCTGGCAGGATTCCCACAAGCGCGCCGGGTCCGGGCTGATGTGGTGTTCCGGCGTGCCGAAGTCGCCCAACTCGGCCGCTCCAGGACCGGCCTCTCCGTCCGCGTGCGCCGCGGCCGCGCCGGGAACGCTCCCCAGGCGGTTGTTGATCAGGATCTCCGGCTGCAGGGCCCGCATGCGCGCGATCAGCGCGGGCCCGCCCCACTCCAGCGCACTGTGGGGCCAGGCCCCGTCGAACCACATCACGTCGATGCGGCCGTACTGCGTCAGCAGCTCGACCACCTGGGCGTGCACGTACGTGCGAAAGCGCTCCCAGCCGGCCGGATCGTGCGCCGGTCCCTCCCAGTACGCCGGGATGCGCCAGTCGGCCAGCGAGTAGTACAGCCCGACGCGCAGCCCGGCCGCCCGGAAGGCCTCGAGGAACTCGCGGACGAAGTCGCGGCGCGGAGCCTGGCGGCCCACGCTGTAGTCCGTGTGCGCCGAATCCCACAGGCAGAACCCATCGTGATGGCGGGCGGTCAGCACCGCGTAGCGCATGCCCGCCCGACAGGCCACGTCCGCCCACGCGCGGGCATCGTAGAAACGCGGGTTCCAGGCACAGGCGGCGCGCTGGTACTCCTGCTGGTCCAGATGCTCGCGATACAGCACCTGCTCGCCGCGTCCGTACGCCGCGTACGCTCCCCAGTGCACGAACAGGCCGAAGCGGGCCTGCGGGAACCATCGCCACTTCTCCGGCACAGCGGCCGGATCCATGCGGTATCTCACCCGTGCTCCTCCCCCGTCGGACTGGCTCGGCCCCGACTCCCGTCCTCGCTGCTGGCCGACTCCGCCTCAGCCGTCCAGCACCGCACTGCCGTACGCGAACAGGGCAGGCGCTCCGCCCGTGTGCACGAAGACCACCGGCGTGTCGGCCGGCAGGCGGCCGGCGCGGATATGCGCCAGCAAGGCAGCCATGGCCTTGCCCGTGTACACCGGATCCAGCAGGATGCCTTCGGCCCGCGCCAGCGTGCGGATGGCCGCCACACCGGCCTCCGTGGGAATGCCGTACGCCTGTCCCACGTACGCGTCGTCGTTGTCGAAGTCCGCCGGTTCGAGGTGCATCTCCACGCCGAGGCGGGCCGCGCCCTGGTTGGCGATCCGAGCCATCTCCGCGCAACGCCCCGGCCACCCCTCGAAGGGACTGAAACCGCGCACCCGGATGGGGCTTTCGACCCACCTCAGCCCCAGGACCAACCCCGCCTGCGTGGTGTCCAGCGCCGCCACGTACAGCCACTGCGGCTCGATGCCCAACTCGTCGACTTGGCGCGCCAGCTCCACGCCCACCTCCGCGTACGCCAGCGCGTCCAGGTCCACCACCGCATCCCGCCGCGGCCAGTAGACCTTGTGCCCGGCCGCGGCCAGCTCGTCGAACTTGGCGGCGATGGCCCGCTGCTGGTGCGCCCGATCGAAGCTCTCCAGCACGGTCACGTGCGCGCCGAACAGCCGCTGCAGCAGGTGATTTCCCTGGATTTCCTGCAGATCGACCGCCCGCACCGGCCGCAGGACCAGGTGCAGTTGGAGACCCAACTTGGCGCACGCCGCAGCCATCTGGCGGCAGTAGTTGGACTGGACGGCGGCGCCACAGACCACCGTGTCCGCGCCGGCTGCCAGCGCGTCGGCCAGGGAGAACTCCAGCATGCGGGTCTTGTTGCCGCCGAACGCCAGCCCGGTCAGATCGTCCCGTTTCATGTACACCAGCGGTCCGCCAACCACCTGCTGGAGCCGCGGCAGCGGTTCCAGCGGCGTGGGCCGGACGGACGCCAGCCGCACGCGCGGCACCCGACCCAGCGCTTCGTCGAAGAGTCGCGCCTTCTCGCTGTTCATCGCCCCAGTCTCCTCAGTCGCCCTGCGGCCATCCCTTGGGCCTCAAGCGAGACAGCCTGTTCTGCCGGTGGCAGGCCTCGATGACGGCGATCTGCACGCGCACCTGCTCGGGCGTGATCTCGGGAGCCGCTCCGTGGCGCAGCACGTCGTACACGTTGGCGTAGTACCGCTCCGACATGTACGCGAAGCTGTTCCGCTGCGCCTCGTCCGGCTCCCACCTGCCCTCGATGAAGTCGAGCTTCTCGTGGCAGTAGCTGGGTCCCGGCAAGGGCTCGCGGATCAGCTTCTGCGCCGGAGCCTGGGCGGGATCGAAGTACTTCCACTCGAGACCGCTCGGCCCACCGGTGAGTCCGCCGCGCGTGCCGTACACCGTGAACATCGGCCGCGGGTACATGGCGCACGACGAGATCTCTAGGTCGATATCGGGCTTGCCGCGCGTCCGCAGCAGGATCTTCACGTGATCCTCCGCGTCCCCGAAGGTGTTGGCCCGGTCCATGCTGCAGACGATCTGGTACGGCTTGCGGAAGTCCAGCAGCCGCATGATCTGGTCCAGCGGATGCGGGCCGGTGTTCAGCAGGTTGCCGCCTTTGAACTCCTGCAAGGTCTGCCAATCCCAGCGCCGCGCGAACCCGCTGTACGAGACGTTGATCTGCACGATGCGCCCCAGCACCCCGGAGGCGATGACTGCGAGGATTTTCTGGAAATGCGGCGCATTCCGCGACTGCTGGAATGGCATGAGCACGCGGCCCGCGCGCGCGGCCGCGCGCCGCATCCGGTCCACTTCGCGCACGCTCCAGGCCAGCGGCTTCTCGCACACGACATGGTGGCCGGCCAGCAGCGCCTCGATCGAGACCTGCGGATGCAGGAAACTCGGCAGCGAGTTGACCACCAGCTCGATATCGTCGCGGGCCAGCAGGTCGCGGTAGTCGGCGTACGCGGCGCACTGCAGTTCGGCCTCGGCGCGCCGGCGTCGCTCGCCAAGGATATCGGCGACCGCCACGATCGTGAACTTGTCAGGAGCATGGCGGAAGTACGCGCAGTGAATATCCAGACCACTTCGACCCTGGCCCAGAACGCCGACCCGAATCGGGCCTCGCTTCGTCTTCGCCGGCATCGGCACGCCTCCGTAGGTTTCTCGGATGGAATGGAGTATCCCGTGCAGCAAGTCGTATCTTGGTACCGCCCACCCGGCCTGTCAAGCTGGTCTTCGTCCGGGGCGGGTTCTGGGGACAAGAAACCACGCCCGCACGACGGTGGCCGAGCGGAGGAATCCTCCATGGAGTTGACCGATCTTGACGCCTTGCCTGCCGAGCCGGCGCGTCTGCCGGTGTTCCCCGCGCTGCGCTGCGCCACCGCCTGGCACTGTCTCGACCGGCTGTGGATCCGCGCGGGAGAAACCCTGCACGTATGCGGCCACGATGCCGGCAGCGAGCACGGCCTGCTGTCGCTGGCGGGCGCGATCCGCCTGGACAGTCGCGCCGCGACGAACACCCTGACGGCCGAGCTGGGCGAAGCCCCGGCCTGGCTGGTGGGCCAGCTCGGAGCGCAGTTCCGCGTGACGAGCCTCGGGTCACAGCCGGCGCATTTGGTGTACGTGGAGGTGCGCAGTCCGGCGGCTGGCCCGCTCGCCGTGGGGACGGGTCGTTTCGCCACTGCCGAGCTGACCTGGCGGCCCGCCATGCACGGCGGGCGCGGACGTCTGGCGACCCGCCATGTGTGGCCGCCAGCGCGGTTCGCCAGCGACTGGACCTTCCTGGATCACACGCTCCTCGGGCCGGACAGCTCGCTGGGCTTGCACTACCACGACGCGCTCGAGGAGAGCTTCGTGGTGCTGCGCGGCCACGGCTGGATGACCATGGGCGCGGGCGACGGGCTGCGGACCTGCACCGTGGGGCCGGGGTCGGTCACCTTCCAGCCCGCCGGCAGGCCGCACGGGCTGTACTGTCCCGGACCCGGCGAGCTGGAATTCCTCCGCATCGCCGTGGCCATGCCCGACGAGGAGTACACCACCGTCGACCTGCACGACGATCTGCGCGATCGCCGGCCCGCCGGCACGGCCCCGCTCGTCTAGCATCCCGCCCAACCGCAGCCCGCCGGAGCCCCGCGAGTCGCTGCTGGCTGCGCCTGCAGGCGCAGCGGACGCACCGGGTTCACTGGCCTGCGGTTGCCAGCAATGACCGGTCAGCCCTTCTTTGCCGCCCCACACCGACTGTCCCCGGCGTTTCCAGGAGATTCCATGGAAGAGTCCTCCGGCCCGGCCAGCATGCGGGCCGTCTTCTACCAGCAGCTCCACCTGACCTACCAGCCCCACGCGTTCGACAACTGGTTGGTGTGGGCTGGCAACCACGGCATTCGCATCGACGGCATCGACTACCCGGCGACTCTCGCCCGGGCGTACGTGGGTCCGGACCACCCGGTGTGCACTGCGCGCGTGCGCGTCGAGCTGTTCGTCGCCGCGGTGGACCCCGCCCGCGTGCGCCCCGGCGATGTGGACGCGCGCCTGTGGACGGATGCGAACCTGCGGGGCTTCCTGGATGCGCAGGGCCGGTTCCAGGACGATCCGGGGCAGTACCTGCCCATGCATCTGGTGTGCGACGAGCGCGGCGTGCCGCGCCTGGCAGGGAACAACTTCGTGTTCGAGTCCGCACCGCTGGCCCTGCACACCACCGGGGTGTTCAGCTACTCCGTCGATTTCTCCGCCGACGACCAGCCGGACCCGCGGCGGCGGCGCTGGGTGGGCCTGAGCGATCTGGCCGACAACCGCAACGGGGTCATCGTCGTCTCGCCCACCTGGGTTCGGGACTGCCCCACCGTGGCCGAGATCTGCGCCAGCAAGGTGGGCGCCCGCATCGTCGACGGGCAGTTTCGCGGCGGCACGCTGCGCGACGTCGAGGCGGCCCTGCCCGCCATCCCCGCCGACGTGATCTACCTGCTGCCCTTCTTCCGCACCGGACACCGCGACGCGCACACTGGCGCCGACGTGCGCAAAGGCGATCTGGGCAGTCCGTACGCGGTCTACGACTTCTTCCAGATCGAGCCTGGGCTGGTCACCCCGCCCGAGGAATGCGACCTGGCCGCGCTGGTCCGCCAGCGTCTGATCACCGATGCCGACGCCACCGGTGTCGGCCTGCCAGCGGCCAGCGCGTGCGCCCGGCTGTCGCTGCCCAAGCTCGTCCAGCGCGTCGGCCGCGACCGTCTGGTGCAGCTCATCGGCCGCGCGGAGCTGCGCCGCCTGACGCGCCGCGCCCACGCGCTCGGCAAGCGCGTGATCTTCGACCTCGTGCTGATGCAGACCAGCCGCGACTGCCCGCTGATCGCCGCCCACCCGGAATGGTACGTCCTGGACGAGAAGGGAGTGCCGCGCATCCACCAGATCGCCTGGCTGGTGTACTCCGACGTGGCGCTGTTCGATCTGGTCTTCAACTGGCCGCTCCAAGACTATCTGTCCAGGGTGGCCCCGTACTGGATCCGGGAGTGCGGCCTGGACGGAGTCCGCATCGATGCCAGCCAGACCGTCGATCGGCCCTTCCTCAAGAGGATCAAGAACCGCATCGACCTGGTGCGTCCCGACGCGCTGGTGCTCGGCGAGACGCTGTGCGCCCTCCACGAGGCCGTGGACGTGCCGGTGGACATGATCTACGCCCTGCTGGTGGATTTCCACCGCGACATGGAGCGCGCCACGCCGCTGATCGACTTCCTCGAGCAGATGCACGGCCGCTTCGCGCCGCGTACGATCGCCCTGGCGTACTTCGAAAACCACGACAGCCCCCGCGCCACGCGCGTCTGGCACGAGCGGTACGCCGCCCTGCTTGCGGCGGACCCGGCGGCGGCGCAGTACTGGCAGCCCCGGGGCGGCGCGCTGGGCATGGCCATGCTCAAGAACCTCCAGGCATCGCTGATCGACTGCTCGGCGGGCTACGCGCAGGGCAGCAATCTGACCATGGGCCTGGAGTGGGGAAGCTGGTGGGGCGAACTGCAGCCCACGGACTTCCTCAACGCCACGGTGCTGGATCCCGGCACGCCTTGTCGACCGCCGCACGCCGCGTTGGCCCGAGCGTACGTCCGCCTCACCGAGCTCCTGCCAACCTGGCGGGAGGTGCGCACCGGCCGGGTGTACTACCATCGCTGCACTGCCCCCGGCGGCGACCCGGATGACCGCGTCTTCGCGTACGGCCGCTACGATGCCCAGGGCGCGCTGCTGTTCCTGCACAACCTGGATGCGGCCGCCTCGCGCGGCGTGCGCCTCGACTTTTCCTACTTGCCGTGGCCGGTGCGCGCCGGCACGCTGCTGTTCGACAGCCACGCAGCGATGGCCTTGGACACGCCTGCCAGTCCGCTCTCGGGCGGGCGTCTGGACGACTGGCCGCTGCAGCCTTTGCAGAGCTTGGTGGCGCGCCTGCACCCCTGAGCCAGCGCCGCCCGCAGGGTGGCGCTCAGCTTGCCAACGCGGAACGCGGGGCCTACGTTTAGCAGCGTCTTCCCGGTCGCGCGTCCCGGCCAAGGACAGCTTCGCCGGCCGTCCATTGACTCTCCCGTCCGGCAGGGCCGGACGTGCCAGCCAGGGCGCCCTGCGGCCAGAGGCGGGTGCCGACGCGGG
>Ga0067045_1004143_pt1 | contig 14529 bp, 14 predicted proteins | sample TerdegcTABiofilm_FD_59184 | JGI IMG/M metagenome (GOLD analysis project Ga0067045, IMG submission 59184) | Combined Assembly of (Gp0054472, Gp0054536) Wastewater bioreactor microbial communities from Singapore -Terephthalate degrading...
CAGCGGCGGGGATGTCATCGATGTAGAGCGACAGGATCTGAAACGCCAGCTCGGCGTAGCCTTGCTCGTGGTAAGCCTTGCGCAGCTTTGTCAGCATCGCGTCGCTGACCTGCGGGTAGTGCTCGGGCAGGTACAGGCCGCCATCGGGCGCCAGGCCTTCGAGCAGGATGTCGCAGAAATGCTTGCGGTCGGCGTGGCCGCGTGTGGAGATGTACAGCATCAGTTCAGTTCCTCCTTGCGGATGCGCGTGATGGGCGCCAGCACCGTGGGCAGGGCCTGCATCTGGGCGATCACGGCGTCCATGGTGCCTTCGCGGGTGTCGTGGGTCAGGATGATCAGGTCCGTTTGCGTAGATCCTTCACCACCGACTTCGTCAGCCTCACGCTGCAATACTGCGTCGATGCTCACACCGGCCTCGGCCAACAGGCCGGTGACCTTGGCCAGCACACCGGCCTGGTCGGCCACGCGCAGGCGCAGGTAGTAGCTGGTGACCACTTCGCTCATCGGCAGCACGGGCAGCGTGTCCATGGCATCGGCCAGCGTGTTGGCCTGGAAGGCCAGGTGCGGCACGCGGTGCTCAGGGTCGGCCGTGTGCAGGCGGGCGATATCCACCAGATCGGCAATGACGGCACTGGCGGTGGGCTCGCTGCCCGCGCCCTTGCCGTAGTACAGCGTAGTGCCCACGGCATCGCCCTGCACCACCACGGCGTTCATGGCGCCTTCGACGTTGGCGATCAGGCGCTTGGAGGGCACGAGGCTCGGGTGAACGCGCAGCTCGATGCCCTTGTCCGCGCGCTTCGTGATGCCCAGCAGCTTGATGCGGTAGCCCAGTTGCTCGGCGTACTTGATGTCGGCCGCGCCGAGCTTGGTGATGCCTTCGACATAGGCCTTGTCAAACTGCACGGGGATGCCAAACGCAATGGCACTCATCAGCGTGACCTTGTGCGCGGCGTCCACGCCTTCGATGTCGAAGGTGGGGTCGGCCTCGGCGTAGCCCAAGCGCTGTGCTTCCTTGAGCACCACATCAAAGTCCAGCCCCTTGCTGCGCATCTCGGACAGGATGAAATTGGTGGTGCCGTTGATGATGCCGGCGATCCACTGGATGCGGTTGGCGGTGAGGCCTTCGCGCAGCGCCTTGATGATGGGGATGCCCCCCGCCACGGCTGCCTCAAAGGCCACCATCACGCCCTTGGCCGATGCAGCCGCGAAGATCTCGGTGCCGTGCACGGCCAGCAGCGCCTTGTTGGCGGTGACCACGTGCTTGCCAGCGGCGATGGCTTCGAGCACGAGCGCGCGGGCGATGCCATAGCCACCAATCAGCTCGATGACGATGTCGATGTCGGGGTTGGCAATGATGGCGCGGGCGTCATTGACGACCTGGATGTCAGCACCCACTACCGCTTTGGCGCGCTCCACGTCAAGATCGGCCACCATGGTGATCTCAATGCCACGGCCAGCGCGGCGGCTGATCTCGTCCTGGTTGCGCTCGAGCACGTTGAACACGCCGCTGCCGACGGTGCCGATGCCCAGAAGGCCTACTTGGATGGGTTTCATGGGATTTTTATCAGTCAAAATGGGCTCTGGCGCTTATCCATCAAGCGCTAGCAGCTATGAAAAAATGAGTTTCTGCACCACTCAATGTGCAAGTTACGCAGCCGCCGCCATTTGTACGCGCTTGCGGTATTGCTCCAGGAAGCGCGCCACGCGGCCGATGGCGTCGCGCAGATCGTCTTCGTGTGGCAGGAACACGATGCGGAAATGGTCCGGCGCCGCCCAGTTGAAGCCTGTGCCCTGCACCAGCATGACCTTGGTCTCCTGCAGCAGCTCCAGGAAGAACTGCTGGTCGTCCTCGATGGGATACACGGCAGGGTCGAGGCGCGGAAACATGTAGAGCGCCGCCTGGGGCTTCACGCAGGTCACGCCCGGGATGGCCGTGATCAGCTCGTACGCCAGATCACGTTGCTTGCGCAGGCGGCCGCCCTCGCCTACCAGCTCATTGATGCTCTGGTAGCCACCCAGCGCCGTCTGCACCGCCCACTGGCCGGGCACGTTGGCGCACAGGCGCATGTTCGAGAGCATGTTCAGGCCCTCGATGTAGTCCTTGGCGGGCTTCTTGTCGCCCGACACCACCATCCAGCCCGCGCGGTAGCCACACGAGCGGTAGCTCTTGGACAGCGAATTGAAGGTGAGTGTGAGCACATCCTCGCTCAGCGAGCCAATGGCCGTGTGCTTGGCGCCGTCGTACAGCACCTTGTCATACACCTCGTCGGCAAAGATGACCAGGCCATGCTCGCGTGCAATGGCAACGATGCCCTTGAGCAATTCGTCCGAATACAGCGCGCCCGTCGGGTTGTTGGGGTTGATGACCACGATGCCCTTGGTACGGGGCGTGATCTTGGCGCGGATATCCTGAAGGTTGGGCATCCAGCCATTGGCTTCATCGCACACATAGTGCACGGGCGTGCCGCCCGACAGGCTGGCAGCGGCGGTCCACAGGGGGTAGTCGGGCGAAGGCAGCAGCAGCTCGTCGCCGTTGTCCAGCAGCGCATTGGTGGCCATCACGATCAGCTCGCTGGCACCGTTGCCCAGGTAGATGTCGTCCAGCATCACACCCTTGATGCCCTGCTTTTGGGTCTCGTGCATGACGGCCTTGCGCGCCGCAAAGATGCCCTTGCTGTCCGAGTAACCCGCCGAATTGGGCAGGTTGCGGATCATGTCCAGCTGAATCTCTTCCGGCGCATCAAAACCGAACACCGCCAGGTTGCCGATGTTGAGCTTGATGATCTTGTGGCCGTCTTCCTCCATCTGCTTGGCCGCGTCCATGATGGGCCCCCGGATGTCATAGCAGACGTTGGCGAGCTTGGCGGATTTTTGGACGGTTTTCATGCGCTGACGGTGGTGCAGTGGGGTCAGGTGGCGGCCAGAGCGGCTGGCACCTTGGCGAAACCTATAATTTGACCACAGATCACAACCGCGCCCGGGCCCTGCGCCGGGCCTACCCGCAGCGCCAGCGCCTGCAACCGACGCCAACACCCATGAAATTCCAGCCCGACCGCTCGAACGCACAAACCATCAGCGGCTACGGCCCCGGCTGGATCGGCGTGGATGCCGAGAAGATCACGCACAGCGTCATCATCGGCTCGTCGGGGCTGCGCCAGGCCTGGCCCTGCACGCGCTTTGAAGACCTGACCCCCGAACACTTCGCGCAATTGGCAGCCCTGGAGACAGAGCTGGTCATTTTTGGCAGCGGCACACGCAACCGGTTCCCGCCACCGGCGTGGCTTGCGCCGCTCATCGCCCGCCGGCTGGGGCTGGAAACCATGGACACCCCTGCCGCCTGCCGCACGTACAACATCCTGGCCAGTGAAGGGCGCAACGTGGTGGCAGCACTGATTCTGGAAGCCTGAGCTGCAGGCCCGCAACCGCCGCAGCAAGCTGCAAATCCGGCGCTTGCACCTATGCAAGCCCTTGCCTAAATGCCCGCCACTGCGGGCCGGACACACTGTCTTACATTTGGCCGAAGAGTGAATTCGGGGTAAAATCGCCGGTTGCGGTCGGGGGCACCACCAAGAGCAATAACACACTAGCTCCCCCGGCTTACCAACGACTACATCCTGAGAGATTGAAGTGATATGGCGATCGTTGTCAACAAACCCCTCCCTGAATTTGAAGCCAACGCTACCGGTGGACTCAAGGTCTCCAACACCTCCCACCTTGGCCAAATTCTGGTTCTCTACTTCTATCCCAAGGACAACACGCCTGGCTGCACCACGGAGGCCATGCAGTTTCGCGACAAGTACAAGGACTTCGTGAAGGCAGGCGCTGCCGTGTTCGGCGTGTCCCGCGACAACATGAAGTCGCACGACGAATTCAAGGAAAAGCTGGAACTGCCCTTCGAACTCATCGCCGACACCGAAGAAAAGATGTGCCACATGTTCGGTGTGGTCAAGAACAAGATCATGTACGGCAAGAAGGTCAAGGGCATTGAGCGCAGCACCTTCCTGATCGGCCCCGATGGCCTGCTGGTGCAAGAGTGGCGCGGCCTCAAGGTTCCCGGCCACGTGGACGAGGTCCTGAAAGCCGTCAAATCCATCAAGGCCCTGAAAAAGGCCGCCTGATCTGCACATTGGGGCATCGGCGCGACACCTCGCTTGTTTTGCCCAGGCAAGACATCCGGAGTAGGCATAATGGTTTTATGCCCCTGGTTATCGCAACGTTTGCCCTCCTCCAAAAAGCCGCCTTGGCCTCCAGGCGGCTTTTTGCTTTCTGACCCACCCGTTACCCCTTTACCGACCGAGGCCCTGCCACCATGCCCCTGCCCCCCGCCCCCAGCCGGCGCGCTGCACTCCTCGCGCCAGAAGCCTTTGAAGTCGCAGCCCGCCCCCGCGTAGCTACCACCTCGGCGAACGAAGCCGTTGCTACGCCCCAGCGCACCGCCACCGCTACAGCCCCCACCCGCGCCGGACGCAAGGCAGACAGCGTGGCCTCGTCGCTGGCAGCGCCTGACACAGCTCCATTGGTCCAGATTGAGACCCGAGCACGCACACCCCAACCCTCCGCCGCCCCCGTGGCCCGAAGCACCGGCACGCGCAAGGCACGCAGCACCGGCACACCTGCCGCCGTCACCGCCAGCACCACCCCGGCCACCGCGACCACCACACGCACCCGCAAATCCGCACCGCAAGGTCCGACCAAGCTCTTTGTGCTGGACACCAACGTGCTCCTGCATGACCCAACCAGCCTCTTCCGCTTTGAAGAGCACGACATCTTCCTGCCGATGATCGTGCTGGAAGAACTGGACGGCCACAAGAAGGGCATGACCGAAGTGGCCCGCAACGGCCGCCAGGCCAGCCGCACGCTGGATGCCCTGGCTGCCGCCCAGGGCGCCGACATGGCCAAGGGCCTCAAGCTTGACTCCACCGGCCAGCGTGCTGCGGGTGGCCACCTGTTCTTCCAGACGGTGCCACTGGACTACAGCCTGCCCACCAGCCTGCCCCCGGGCAAAGCCGACAACCAGATCCTGGGCGTGGTGGAAGCCCTGCGCAAGCTGCACGCACCGCGCGAAGTGGTGCTGGTCTCCAAAGACATCAACATGCGCGTCAAAGCCCGCGCGCTGGGCCTGACTGCCGAGGACTACCAGAACGACAAGACGCTGGAAGATGGCGACCTGCTCTACGCTGGCGTGCTGGCTCTGCCCCCCGACTTCTGGGCCAAGAGCGGCAAGAACGTGGAAAGCTGGCAAAGCGGCGCCCACACCTATTACCGCATTGGCGGCCCCATCGTGCCGCAGCTGATGATCAATCAGTTCGTGTACTTCGAAGCCCCCGGCGAGCCCAGCCTGTTTGCGCGCGTGAGCGAAATCCGCGAGAAAACAGCGGTACTGCAGACCCTGAAGGACTACGGTTCGGCCAAAAATGCCGTGTGGGGCGTGACCACGCGCAACCGCGAACAGAACTACGCCATGAACCTGCTCATGGACCCCGAGATCGACTTCGTGACCCTGACCGGCACGGCCGGCACCGGCAAGACCCTGCTCGCCCTGGCTGCAGGCCTGACCCAGGTGCTGGACGATCGCCGCTACACCGAGATCATCATGACCCGCGCCACGGTGAGCGTGGGCGAGGACATCGGATTCCTGCCCGGTACCGAAGAAGAAAAGATGGGCCCCTGGATGGGCGCGCTGGACGACAACCTGGAGTTCCTGGCCAAGGGCGACGGCGGCAATGCTGGCGAGTGGGGCCGCGCGGCCACCAACGAGCTGATCCGCAGCCGCATCAAGATCAAGAGCATGAACTTCATGCGCGGGCGCACCTTCCTGAACAAGTATGTGATCATCGATGAGGCGCAGAACCTGACGCCCAAGCAAATGAAGACGCTGATCACGCGCGCAGGCCCCGGCACCAAGATCATCTGCATGGGCAATCTGGCGCAGATCGATACACCGTACCTGACCGAAGGCTCCTCCGGCCTGACGTATGCGGTGGACCGCTTCAAGGGCTGGCCGCACAGCGGGCACATCACGCTGGCGCGCGGCGAACGCTCGCGCTTGGCAGATTTCGCCAGCGAGGTACTCTGAGTTGGCCGCAGGCTGGGTTGCGGCACTGAAGCTGGTGCCCTGGGGCGACGTCATCGAGGCGACGCCCCAGATTCTCCAGGCAGCCAAGAAGCTGCTGGGCACCACCCGAAAAGGGAACGCTGAAGCTGCTGCGGGAGCACTCGAAGGCGCTGGGGGCGAACCCGCCATTCCCGTGGCCTTGCAGCTGGAACATCTGCGCGACCGGGTGGCAATGCTGGAGCAGGAGCAGCAGGAATCCGCCGTGCTGATCAAGTCACTGGCCGAACAGAATGCCCAGGTGGTGCAGGCGGTAGAAGTGCTACGCCAACGCCAGCAACGGCTCACTGTGGCTGTGGGTGTTCTTGCCGTGGGATGTGCGGGTTTGCTGGTGTGGGTGCTGCGACCGTAACGGAACTCCGACCAAGACCATCTACCCCAGTCAAAAACTCCTAATTTGATAGCTACTTGCGCTTACCCAATAAGCGCTAGTGGCTATTTTTATTAGAAATCGTCGCCCGAACCCATGGCCAGGTTCTCGAAGCGCGTCTGGTTCTTCTGGAAGAACAGCTTCACGGTACCCGTGGGGCCGTTCCGCTGCTTGCCGATGATGACCTCGGCCACGTTGGGCTCCTTGGAGTCCTTGTTGTAGTAGTCGTCGCGGTAGATGAACATGATGATGTCGGCATCCTGCTCGATAGCGCCTGACTCGCGCAGGTCGGACATCATGGGGCGCTTGTCGGTGCGCTGCTCCACCGAGCGGTTGAGCTGCGACAGCGCGATCACCGGGCACTGCAGTTCCTTGGCCAGCATCTTGAGGCCCCGGGAAATTTCACCCAGCTCGGTCGCCCGGTTGTCCGAACTGGCCGCCGAGCCCGAGCCGCTCATCAGCTGCAAATAGTCGACCACGATCAGGCCCAGCTTGCCGCACTGGCGCGCCAGGCGCCGCGCGTTGGCGCGCAACTCGCCAGGTGTGAGGCCCGGGGTCTCATCAATGTGCAGTGAGACGGTGCGCAGTTTTTCAATCGCCTCGGTCAGGCGCGGCCACTCATCATCGGTGAGCTTGCCGGTGCGCAGATTGCCCTGGTTCACCCGGCCAATCGAACCCACGATACGCACCGCCAGCTGAGCGGCACCCATTTCCATCGAGAAGATGGCGACCGGCAGGCCCTCATTGAGCGCCACGTGCTCGGCAATGTTCACCGCGAACGAGGTCTTGCCCATGGAGGGGCGCGCTGCCAGCACCACCATGTCGCCCGCTTGCAGCCCACTGGTCATGCGGTCGAGGTCTGCAAACCCGGTGGGCACACCCGTCACATCCACAGGGTTGTCTGCCATCTCCTGCACGCGATCGAGCAGGTCGATCACCAGCGTATCCAGCGACTGGAAGCCCTGCTTGGTGCGCGAGCCTTCCTCGCCAATGGCAAAAATCTTGGACTCGGCCTCGTCCAGAATCCGTTCGACCGTCTTGCCTTGCGGGTTGAACGCGTTGGTGGAAATTTCGTCGCTGGCCGTGACCAGCTTGCGCAGGATGGCACGCTCGCGCACGATTTCCGCATAGCGGCGGATGTTGCTGGCGCTGGGTACGTATTGCGCCAGATTGTTCAAATAGGCCAGCCCACCCATCTCTTGCACCTTGCCCTGGTTCTGCAGGTGCTCGAACACGGTGATCACGTCGGCCGGCTTGCTGGCGTTGATCAGTGCGCCGATGGCCGAGTAGATCATCTGGTGCTCATGGCGGTAGAAATGGCTTTCTACCAGCAGGTCGCCCACGCGGTCCCAGGCGTTGTTGTCCAGCAGCAACCCGCCCAGCACGCTGGACTCCGCTTCTATCGAGTGCGGCGGCACGCGCAACTGGGCGATTTCACGGTCGGGCACCGGCGTGAAGCCATCGTCAAGGGGCGGAAAAACAGCAGACATGGAATCCTCGGAGCTAACCCGGCATGCTAGCGCCCGTGCGGCGCGCCGTCATGGCACAAGTCTGTGGATAAAGTTGGGGCAACCAGTGGGTAACCATGTACAAGCCAGAGCCGCACAAAAACAAAAGCCGCCCGAAGGCGGCTTTGCGTGAAACACCGAAGTGAATCTCAGGCGGTTTCGCCGTAGACCGACACGGTCACGTCCACCACCACATCGGTGTGCAGAGCCACACTGACAGTGCTTTCGCTCACGACCTTGATCGGGCCGTTGGGCAGGCGGATTTGCGACTTGGCAACCTTGTAGCCTTGCTTGCTCAGCTCTTCGGCGATGTCGTGGTTGGTCACGGAACCAAACAGACGACCGTCCACGCCAGCCTTTTGCGTCAGCTTGACGGTGGTGCCAGCCAGCTTTTCGCCTTGGGCTTGAGCTTCTGCCAGCTTGGCAGCTGCGGCCTTTTCGAGTTCAGCGCGCTTGGCTTCGAACTCTGCCTTGGCGGCTTCCGTGGCGCGACGGGCGCGGCCAGCGGGGATCAGGAAGTTGCGGGCGTAGCCGTCTTTAACCTTGACGATTTCACCGAGGTTGCCGAGGTTCACAACCTTGTCGAGCAGGATGATTTGCATGGGTTGTGCTCCTTAGATCTTGTGCTGGTCGCTGTAAGGCACCAGGGCCAGGAAGCGGGCGCGCTTGATGGCGGTGTTCAGCTGACGCTGGAAGATGGCGCGCGTGCCGGTCAGGCGTGCGGGGATGATCTTGCCGTTTTCGGCAATGAAGTCGCGCAGCGTATCGACATCCTTGTAGTCGATTTCTTCAACACCGGTCACCGTGAAGCGGCAAAAGCGCTTGCGCTTGAACAGCAGGGACTGGGTGTTGCGCTTTGGGCGCTTGTCTTTGTTGAACTTCTTGAACGTGGCCATTGCGGACCCCTTGAAAATTAATTTTGTTGAATATCCTGGATGTGCAGTACTGCGGTCTTGCCATTGCGCGGGTTGGCCAGAAATCCATGGAAAGTCCAGAGACTTCCGATGTTCTGCCGTGCCAGTCGCTCGGCCATCGCTCCAAAGGCAATGGCTTTCATGGCGGCCTTGACTTCGCGGGGGTGGCCTGCCTCGGCTTGCTGGGACTCGTGTTCGAGGCGCAGCGTGAGGGCAGGCAGTCCGGCGGGCGTGTAGCGCAGGGGTTCAGCCTCTGCGATACAGGCGGTCAAGACTACGCGGTTCTCCACTCCAACGGGCTAGATCAGCGCTCGGCGCGATCTGGGCGCTCGCCACGCTCGCCACCGGCCGCTGCATATTCAGCTTGGCTGGCCTTGCGGGCTTCTTCGCGCTCGACGGTCTTCATCATGGAAGATGGGCCCGTATCGGCCTTCTTCTTCTGAACCGTCAGGTGGCGCAGCACGGCGTCGTTGAACTTGAAGGCGTGCTCCAGTTCAGCCATCACGGCCTGATCGGCTTCGATGTTCACGCACAGGTAATGGGCCTTGGCCAGCTTGTTGATCAGGTACGCCAGTTGACGGCGGCCCCAGTCTTCCACGCGGTGCACCTTGCCACCGCCAGCGGTGATCATGCCCTTGTAGCGCTCCAGCATGGCTGGAACTTGCTCGCTTTGATCCGGATGGATCAACAAAATGATTTCGTAATGACGCATGCATACTCCTTTTGGGTAAGACCACCCACTGCGTCTTGAAGTGGTGTGGCAAGGGAAAGCCTGCGATTATAGCCCGGCCTGCGTCGCTTGTACACTCAGTGCTTCGCCGTCCCTGTCCAGGCGTACAAAAAGATGGCATAGATGTCTCCAGCCCCTTGCAAAACCAGTGGCTGGGCCGACATGCAATACAACAATCCGCGATGCATACAGGGCCCGAGAGACCATACCCATGGTGCAGACCTTGATTTGCGGTGTCACGCCCCCAGATCCCGCGCGTACCGTTCATTTACTTCCAGACCAAGACATGTCCGACACCAGCCAAACCACCCCCGCACAGAGCGCCCCCGCCCCCGAAGAAGTCGAAGCCGCCATGGCTGCCCACGCCTCTGACGAGTTGGCACGCCTGCAGGGCGAGTTGGCCGAGCTCAAGGCCAAAAGCGCTGATCTGGCCGACCAGTTCCTGCGCGCCAAGGCCGAGGCCGAAAACGCCCGCCGCCGCGCCGAAGACGAGGTTTCCAAGGCCCGCAAATTCGGTATCGAGAGCTTTGCCGAGAGCCTGCTGCCCGTGGCCGACAGCCTGGATGCCGCCCTGGCCATCAAGGAAGCCACGCCCCAGCAGCTGCGCGAAGGCGCCGACGCCACCCTGCGCCAGCTGACGTCGGCACTGGAGCGCAACAAGGTGATTGCCATCAACCCTGCCGCTGGCGCCAAGTTCGATCCGCACCAGCACCAGGCCATCAGCGTGGTGCCTGCCGAGCAGGAAGCCAACACCGTGGTGGCTGTGCTGCAAAAGGGCTATGTGATCGCCGAGCGCGTGCTGCGTCCGGCCCTGGTCACGGTGACGGCTCCCAAGTAAGCCTCAAAAAAATCGACCCGGAAGACTTGAACCACACCAAGTTATCCACAAGTTACTAGCCATCCAAACCATTCAAGCATTCGGAGAAAAATCATGGGAAGAATCATCGGCATTGACCTGGGTACGACCAACAGCTGCGTCTCCATCATGGAGGGCAACACGACCCGCGTGATCGAAAACAGCGAAGGTGCACGCACCACGCCCTCCATCGTGGCCTACCAGGAAGACGGCGAGATCCTCGTCGGTGCCTCGGCCAAGCGCCAGGCCGTGACCAACCCCAAGAACACGCTGTACGCCGTCAAGCGCCTGATCGGCCGCAAGTTCACCGAAAAAGAAGTGCAAAAGGACATCGACCTGATGCCCTACAAGATCGTGGCCGCCGACAACGGCGACGCATGGATCGAAGTGCGCGGCAACAAGCTGTCGGCACAGCAAGTGTCTGCCGACATCCTGCGCAAGATGAAGAAGACGGCTGAAGACTACCTGGGCGAGCCCGTAACGGAAGCCGTCATCACCGTGCCCGCGTACTTCAACGACGCGCAGCGCCAAGCCACCAAGGACGCTGGCCGCATTGCGGGCCTGGACGTCAAGCGCATCATCAACGAACCCACCGCTGCGGCCCTGGCCTTTGGCCTGGACAAGCAGGAAAAGGGCGACCGCAAGATTGCCGTGTATGACCTGGGCGGCGGCACGTTCGACGTGTCCATCATCGAAATCGCCGACGTGGACGGCGAAAAGCAGTTCGAAGTGCTGTCGACCAACGGCGACACCTTCCTGGGCGGCGAAGACTTCGACCAGCGCATCATCGACTTCATCATTGACGAGTTCAAGAAGGAGTCGGGCGTCAACCTCAAGAATGACGTGCTGGCCCTGCAGCGCCTGAAGGAAGCGGCCGAGAAAGCCAAGATCGAACTGTCGAACTCGGCCTCGACAGACATCAACCTGCCCTACATCACGGCAGACGCATCGGGCCCCAAGCACCTGAACATCAAGCTGACCCGCGCCAAGCTGGAACAACTGGTGGAAGAGCTGATCGAGCGCACCATCGCTCCTTGCCGCATGGCCATCAAGGACGCTGGCGTGTCGGTGTCTGACATCCATGACGTGATCTTGGTCGGCGGCATGACGCGGATGCCCAAGGTGCAGGAAAAGGTCAAAGAATTCTTCGGCAAGGACCCCCGCAAGGACGTGAACCCTGACGAAGCCGTGGCCGTGGGCGCCGCCATCCAGGGCCAGGTGCTGTCGGGTGACCGCAAGGACGTGCTGCTGCTGGACGTGACACCCCTGTCGCTGGGTATCGAAACCCTGGGCGGTGTCATGACCAAGATGATCACGAAGAACACGACCATCCCGACGAAGTTCGCACAAACCTTCTCGACGGCTGATGACAACCAGCCTGCCGTAACCATCAAGGTCTACCAGGGCGAGCGCGAAATGGCTACCGGCAACAAGCTGCTGGGCGAGTTCAACCTGGAAGGCATTCCACCTGCGTCCCGCGGTGTTCCGCAGATCGAAGTGTCGTTTGACATCGACGCCAACGGCATCTTGCACGTGGGTGCCAAGGACAAGGGCACGGGCAAGGAAAACAAGATCACCATCAAAGCCAACTCGGGCCTGTCGGAAGAAGAAATCCAGCAGATGGTGAAGGATGCCGAGCTGAACGCAGCCGACGACAAGAAGAAGCTGGAGCTGGTGCAAGCCCGCAACCAGGGTGAAGCCGCCGTGCACAGCGTGAACAAGAGCCTGGCCGAGCATGGCGACAAGCTCGACGCGGGCGAAAAGGACGCGATCACTGCCGCAGTCAAGGCGCTGGAAGAAGCCTTGAAGGGCGAAGACAAGGCCGCGATTGACGAAAAGACCACGGCGCTGATGGCTGCCAGCCAGAAGCTGGGCGAAAAGATGTACGCCGAGTCGCAGGCAGCGCAAGCTGCTCAGGCAGCCGGGGGTGCAGAGACCGCAGGCGCATCGGCTGGTGGTGCGTCCGCCAAGCCCGCAGACGACGACAACGTCGTCGATGCCGAGGTGAAGGAAGTCAAGAAGGGCTGAGCACGCCCCCGTTGACCCCAGCCGCCGCGCGGGGCCCTTGACGGGGCTTGCGCGGCGTTCCTGTTCCAACCGGGCTCAGAATGACCATGTCCAAAAGAGACTTTTACGAAATCCTGGGCGTTCCCAAGAACGCCTCGGACGAAGAAATCAAGAAGGCCTATCGCAAGCTGGCGATGAAGCACCACCCTGACCGCAACCAGGGTGACGCAGCCAAGCCTGCCGAAGAGAAGTTCAAGGAGGCCAAAGAGGCCTACGAGATGCTCTCCGACCCGCAAAAACGCGCGGCCTACGACCAGTACGGCCACGCCGGGGTGGACCCCAACATGCGCGGCCCGGGCGGCGCGGGGGCGGAGGGCTTTGGTGGTTTTGCCGAGGCCTTTGGCGACATCTTCGGCGACATGTTTGGCCAGCAGGGCGGGCGTGGGCGCGGTGCCGGCGGTCGACAGGTGTACCGGGGCAGCGACCTCAGCTACGCCATGGAGATCACGCTGGAAGAAGCCGCGCGCGGCAAGGATGCGCAGATCCGCATCCCCTCGTGGGAGAGCTGCGACACCTGCCACGGCAGCGGTGCCAAGCCCGGCACCAGTGCCAAGACGTGTGGCACCTGCCAGGGCGCAGGCACGGTGCAGATGCGCCAGGGCTTCTTCAGCGTGCAGCAGACCTGCCCGCATTGCCGGGGCACGGGCAAGATCATCCCCGAGCCGTGCACGACCTGCCATGGCCAGGGCAAGCTCAAGAAGCAAAAGACGCTTGAAGTGAAGATCCCTGCGGGCATCGACGACGGCATGCGCATCCGCTCCACCGGCAACGGCGAGCCGGGCACCAACGGCGGCCCACCGGGTGACCTGTACATCGAAATCCGCCTGAAGAAACACGACATCTTCGAGCGCGATGGCGACGACCTGCACTGCCAGGTGCCCGTGAGCTTCATCACGGCTGCGCTGGGCGGAGAAATCGAGGTGCCCACGCTCGCGGGCAAGGCAGCGATCGACATTCCTGAAGGCACCCAGGCCGGCAAGCAGTTCCGCCTGCGTGGCAAGGGCATCAAGGGCGTGCGTGCCAGCTACCCGGGCGATCTGTACTGCCACATCGCAGTCGAGACACCCGTCAAGCTGACCGAGCACCAGCGCAAGCTGCTGCGCGAACTGGAAGATTCGCTCAAGAAGGGCGGCGCCCGCCACTCGCCCAGCGGCGAGAGCTGGACGGACCGGCTGAAGAACTTCTTCAGCTGACCGCGCACCGGCATCCCATCGAAAACCGCTTGTGGCCTTTTGGCCCAGGCGGTTTTTTCTTGACGCAGGGCAAGAAACTCCCGAAGGCCCGTGCGATGCACGCACAGCGCAGTAGGATGGGTCTCATCGATGATCACCCGGGAGCTTGGGCACATGAACGTCAACATCACCTTCCTGGGCGGCTCCGGCACGGTCACCGGCTCCAAGTACCTGGTGCGTTACAACGGCAAGAGCCTCCTGGTCGATTGCGGCCTGTTCCAAGGTTACAAGCAACTGCGCCTGCGCAACTGGCAGCCCCTGCCCGTCACGCCGCACCAGATCGACGCCGTGGTGCTGACCCATGCCCACCTGGACCACAGCGGCTACCTGCCGCTGCTGGCGCGCGACGGCTACACCCACGCCATCCACTGCACACCCGGCACACGCGACCTGTGCACCATCCTGCTGCCCGACAGCGGGCACCTGCAGGAAGAAGACGCGGCCTTTCTCAACCGCCACCAGCTCAGCAGCCACAGCCCCGCCCTGCCCCTGTACACCCGGCTCGACGCACTGCACTGCCTCAAGCAGTTCCAGATTCACCCATTTCACAAGGCTTTCGAGCCCCTGCCCGGCTGGCGCGTGACGTTTTCGCCTGCAGGCCACATCCTGGGTGCGGCCAGCGTGCTGCTGGAGGTGGGCGGTAGGCGAATCCTGTTCTCTGGCGACCTGGGCCGACCGGACGACTTGCTGATGAATCCACCGGACGCGCCGCCCCAGGCCGACACCGTGCTCATCGAGTC
>Ga0067045_1004556_pt1 | contig 14528 bp, 12 predicted proteins | sample TerdegcTABiofilm_FD_59184 | JGI IMG/M metagenome (GOLD analysis project Ga0067045, IMG submission 59184) | Combined Assembly of (Gp0054472, Gp0054536) Wastewater bioreactor microbial communities from Singapore -Terephthalate degrading...
CCACGATCAGGCAGGCCGCCGAAGCATCGTTTTGCTGGCTGGCGTTGCCCGCCGTCACCGTGCCGCCCGGCATCAGCACGCGCAAGCTGGCCAGACTGTCCATGGTGGTGGCGGCGCGAAAGCCCTCGTCCTGGCTGAACAGCAGAGGCTCGCCCTTGCGCTGGGGCACGCTCACGGGAACGACTTCGTGGCGAAAGCGGCCAGCGGCCCAGGCATCGGCGGCACGCTGGTGGCTGCGCATGGCAAAGGCGTCGGCTGCATCGCGGCTGATGCCGTAGTCGCGGGCCAGGTTCTCGGCCGTCTCGATCATTCCCGAGATCTTGCCAAAGCGCTCCACGGGCTGCGAGCGCTCACGGCCGCGATCCAGGCGGTCGTACATGCGCACATTGCCCGAGCGCGCGCCCCAGCGCATGTCGGGGCTGTAGTACTCGATGTTGCTCATGCTCTCCACGCCGCCGGCAATCACCACGTCGGCCGCGCCGCTTTGCACCATCATGGCGGCCGTTGCAACGGCCTGCAGGCCACCGCCGCAGCGGCGGTCCAGCTGCATGCCGGGCACCTCCACCGGCAGGCCGGCCTGCAGGGCGGCCCAGCGGCCCACGCAAGGGGTCTCGCTGCTGGCATACGACTGGGCGAACACCACATCGTCGATGCGGGCGGGGTCTATGCCGCTGCGCTCCACCACGGCGCGCACCGTGGTGGCTGCCAGCTCCTCCACGGGGACGGGGCGCAGGCTGCCTCCGAAAGTACCGACGGGGGTGCGAAGCGGGGAAACAATGGCGGCGCGGCGCATGGTGGGGCTCCTTGTGGTGGTGATGGGAAAGCGGATCAGCAAGGGAAAGCTGCTCCGCACTGGCGCAGCAGACCATGGGCCTGCTGTTCCAGATGTTCTCGGTGTTGCGGTGCGGCAATGTCGATCAGGCGGCGCACGCGCCGGGACAGCGGTTGGCCGCGCAGGTCGGCCACGCCGTGCTCCGTGACGATCAGTCCGGCATCGGCGCGCGGCGTGCTTACCGGTCCGCCAAGCCGGGGCACGATGCGGCTGTGTGTCTTGGCGGTGGAGGGCAGGGCCAGAATCGGCAGGCCGCCTTTGCTGCGGGCAGCACCGCGCAGAAAGTCCACGGCGCCGCCGACGGCGCCCATATAGATGCCGCCGGCCACCTCGGCATTGATCTGACCGGTCAGATCCACTTCAATGGCGGAATTGATGGCCACCAGCTTGTCCATGGCTGCCAGGACTTCGGGGTGGTGGGTGTAAGCGGTGTCGCGCATCTGCAGCCTTGGGTTGCAATGGGCCCATTGGCGCAGGCCTGCCCCGCCCATCAGCACGCCTGCGGTGCCGATGCCGGGATCTACGCTCTTGCGCGCGTGGGTCAGCACGCCGGCCTCGGCCAGGGCGACCACCCCGTCGCCGATGGCGCCGCTATGCAGGCCCAGGTCCTTGTGCCGGTGCAGTGCGGTCAGCACGGCTTCGGGCAGATTGCCCACGCCCAGCTGCAGGCAGCTGCCATCCTCAACCAGACCGGCAATATGGGCTGCAATCGCCTGCTCTACGGCGCCCGGCTCCGTGCGGGCCATGTCGAGCAAGTTGGCGTCGGAATCGATGAGCAGATCGAAGTCGTCAGCTTGCAGATAGGGGCCACCTGCAGTCCACGGTACATCGCGGTGGACTTCGCCCACGATGACACGGGCGCGCTCCATGGCGGCGGGCAGGTAATCGCGCACCTGCCCCAGGCTGTGGCGGCCCTGTGCATCGGGCGGAGAGACCTGAAGCAACACCACATCGGCCGGAATATGGCCTTGTGCAATCAATGGCGGCAGCTGCGAGTAGTGCGAGGGAATGATGTCCAGCACGCCGGCCTGGGCCAGCGCGCGGTGGGGGCCGCTGGCGGCATAGCCCAGAAAATCCAGCACATCTGCATGTGCGGGCTGCAGGGTGTCCGACAGGCCCAGGCCCACAAACACCTGCAACCGACCACCTCGCACCAGCGCATGACGGTGCTGCACCAAGGTGCGGGTCAAGGTCAGCGGCTCGGCCGTGGCCTGACCCCACCACAAGGTGTCGCCGGGACGCAGCAAGGCCTGCAGTCGCGCAGCAATCGTGCTCATTCCTTGCGATCCCAGTCAAAGCGCAGTGCTTGCTTGTCCTTGAAGCGGCGCACTGCGTCCAGGTGGTAGTCGGAGCCGCGGCAAATGGCTTGTGCACTGGCTTCCAGCTCCGCCATGGCATGGGCGTTCAGCTCGAAGGACTGGTTCATGATGTTCTTGGCCATGCCGATGGCCGTCGTCGATGCGTCGGCAAAACGGGCGGCCAGTTGCTGGGCCGCCAGCTGCAATGCCGCAGCGTCTTCGACGAGGTCGTAGACCATGCCCAGAGCCTTGGCCTCGTCCGCAGCCACGGTACGTGCGGTGAACACCAGCTCCTTGGCTTTTTGCAGACCCACGATGCGTGGCAGCAGCTGCATGGCGCCCAGGTCTGGCACCAGGCCGATGCGACCGAAGACGGCGCAGAACTTGGAGCGGCGTGTGGCAAGCACAAAGTCGGCAGCCAGGGCCAGGCTCAGTCCGGCACCAAAGGCCGCGCCATCGACGGCGGCAATCACCGGCTTTTCCATGTTCACCAGCTCGGAAAACCATTGGTGCAAGGCTCGCATGCGCTCCCGGTGAGCCACGCCGTCTTGCCGGCTGTTCATCATCAGACCGATGTCGCCGCCCGAACAGAAGGCGCCGCCGGCGCCGGTGAGAATCACGGTGTGCACATTGGCGTCGTCGCGCATCTTCACTACGGACCGGGCCAGACCGTCGCGCATTTCCAGGCTCAGGGCGTTGCGTGCTTCGGGGCGGTTGAGGCTAATGGTTCCCACACCGTTTTCCACGGCGGTCAATACGGCAGCAGCGTTCATGGTTGGTAGCAATCAAAGAGAGGAAAGGAGCGGAATGTGCGGGCCGGCATGACCCAGGTCAGTGCTGCGCACAAGAGTCGCCCTGCGAGCGCCGCGATGCGAGAGCGGAGGCACCGGGCTGCGGGGAGGGCGCAACGTGCCTCATGGGTATCACACCAGCTCCGCAAAACCATGGCTGAGCACTACCTTGTCGCGTTCCTGCACCTTGGCACGCAACTGGTAATGCGTCTGGCTGCCAGGCACGCGCCAGATTTCGGTGACCAGGGTTTCGCCGGGAAAGACCGGCGAGGCAAAACGGATGTCCAGTGCCCGAAAGCGTGAGGCATCGCCGCCCGCACACTGGCGCAACAGGGCACGCGTGACCAGGCCATAGCTGGCCAGGCCATGAAGAATGGGGCGCTCAAAGCCTGCGGCCGTGGCGACTGCGGGGTCTGCATGCAGAGGGTTGTAATCGCCGCACAGACGGTAGAGCAGCGCAGCCTCGGGGCGGGTTGCCTGGATGTCCGTGAAGTGCGGTGCGCTGTCTTGCGGCGTGGCTTGCAGCGCGGGCAGCGGGGTGTCCGTGGGCTGCCCGGTCTGGCTGAAGCCGCCATCACCGCGTAGAAAAGATACCTGCTGTACGGTGGCCAACAGAGTGCCGTCGGCTGTCTCCAGGCGACGCTCCGTCACCATGATGCAGCCCTTGCCTTCGCCCTTGTCCGTCAGATGGGTGACCCGGTTGTGGCCCACGACCTGGGCGGCAGCTGGCAGCGGTCGGTGCAGCCGCATGCGCTGTTCACCATGCAGCAGTCTGACCCAGTCGATGCCGGTATCCGGCTCGCGCGCCCAGAAGCCGGGGTAACCCAGGACCACGGCCTGAGAAGGCAGGGTGAGCAGGCCCTGGCCGTCCTTGCCTTCATACACATAGGGCAGGGCGCTGTGATCCAGCGGGTCGTTGCCCAGACCCAGGCTGAGCGCATACAGCATGCTGTCGCGTGCGCTGTACTGCTGGCGCACAGGCTCGAAGTGGCGCGCCTTGAGGTGGTGGTAGTCAATGGCCATGGACAGGCTCCTCGGAGTGATTCGCTGTGGGGGGCAGTGGTTGTGACTCGGCGCATCTGACGAACGCCTCGCTTTGCAGGGGCTCCTCACCCCACACTCTCTCCTAAGGGGGGCGGCCTTAAAAACTGGCGCGGCGCATGTCAGCAGACAGCGAGCAAGGGCCGCGCCGCAGCGAGGCTGTCGTCCCCCCTGGGGGAAGGCGCGCAGCGCCTCAGGGGGGAGCCGTCACACCGGATCCCAGCTGAACACGTCGGCCGAGCGATCCATGGGTACAAACGAGGCCTTGAGCGCGGGCATGCCGTGCTCGGCAATGAACTCGGGTGTCCAGCCTTCGCTGCGATGCACCGAGCGCAGCGGACGTGGCTGGCTCATCAGAAACAGCTCGTTGTTGCGCACGGCAAAGACCTGGGCGTTCACATCCCTGGCCTGGTCGGACAGCAGATAGACCGCCAGCGGCGCGATCTTGTTGGGCGTCATCTGCTGGATCTTGGCCACACGCGCCTGCTGCTCGGGGGTATCGGTGGGAATGGAACCGATCATGCGGCTCCAGGCAAAGGGAGCGATGCAGTTGGAGCGCACATTGAACCTGGCCATGTCCAAGGCAATGGATTTGGACAGGGCGGTCAGGCCCAGCTTGGCAGCGCTGTAGTTGGCCTGGCCCAGGTTGCCGATCAGGCCGGAGGTGGACGTCATGTGGACCAGGGCGCCGCTTTCCTGTTCCTTGAAGTGGTTGGCCGCGGCGCGGCTCATGAAGTAGCTGCCGTAGAGATGAACCTTGATGACGGCGTCCCACTCCTCCAGGCTCATCTTGTGAAAGAACCGGTCGCGCAGAATGCCGGCGTTGTTGACGACGCCATCGATGCGACCAAAGCTGTCCACCGCGCATTGCACAATGCGGCTGGCACTGGCCGCTTCAGAGACGCTGTCGGTACTGGCAACGGCCTGGCCGCCTGCGGCCTTGATCTCGTCGACCACTTTCTGTGCCGGACCGGCGTCGGTGCCTTCGCCGGTGGTGGACGTGCCGATGTCGTTGACCACCACCCTGGCTCCCGACGCCGCCATGGCCAAGGCAATGTCTCGACCGATGCCGCCTCCGGCGCCGGTCACCACTACGACCTTGTCTTGCATCATCTTCTGGGCCATGGCTTGTCGTCCTTTGCTGTTGTCGTGAGAGATGAGCCCAGCATGCCGGCAAACCGGCGCGGACGCCATTTGCCAATCCCGAGGGCGGACTTCGTCAGCGTGAAAGCCGCTGTCGCGCACCACGGGTTGTCACGCCCTTAGGCAGCGCTGAAGACATGCTTTCAAAAACGCGGCTTGCCTGACGGCGTCGCTGCCTGGACCATGGCAGCCATGACAGAACCGCAACCTGTAATCATCGACGGCGCCAAGCTGGCGCATCTTCAGTCTTGGCAGAGCAAAAGCGAAACCGCGCTCGACCTCATCACCGCCGCTCCCTTGCGGGCCCTGTCGGCCACGCTGGATCGGGATGAGCCTGCTCCTGCACCCGGTACGCCGGTGGCGCCGCTGTGGCACTGGCTGTATTTCCTGCCGCATGCGCGTCAGAGCGAGATCGGCCCCGACGGGCATCCACGGCGCGGCGGCTTCCTGCCGCCCGTGCCGCTTCCGCGCCGCATGTGGGCCGGCGGGCGGCTGCGCTGGGAGACAGACAATCCGCTGCGCCTGGGGCAGGAGGTGCAGCGTGTCTCCACCATCCGCAGCGTGCAGCACAAGACCGGACGCTCGGGCGAGCTGCTGTTCGTGCTGGTGGAACACCGTTTCTCGAACCAGGACGGTTTGGCGCTGGTCGAGGAGCACGACATCGTCTACCGGGCCGCCGCCGGCCCCGGCGATCCGGTGCCGCCACCGCAGCAGCCGCCGCTTGCGGGCCAGGCTGCCTGGTCGCGCACCATCGTGCCGGACGACATCCTGCTGTTTCGCTACTCGGCGCTGACCTTCAACGGCCACCGCATCCACTACGACCGTCAGTACGTGACCCAGGTCGAGGGCTACCCGGGCCTGATCGTGCATGGCCCGCTGATTGCCACGCTGCTGCTCGATCTGCTGCGCCGCAAGCTGCAGGGCGCCAAGGTGGTCACGTTCGACTTCAAGGCCTTGCGGCCGACCTTCGACCTTCACCCTTTCAGCGTGCACGGCAAGCCGCGCGAGGACGGCAGGACCATCGACCTGTGGGCGCGGGACCACGACGGCTTTCTCACCATGCAGGCTACGGCCACGGTGTCCTGAAGAATTAAGAAAACCATAGCTGATAACGCTTTATGGGTAAGCGTTTGAGGTCAAAAAGGCTTGAAATGATCGAATACACCAGCTCCAATAACCACCACGAGATCCGCGATGCCATTCGCGCGCTGTGTGCGGAGTTTCCCGACGAGTATTTCCGCAAGATCGACGAGCAGCGCGTCTACCCCGAAGCCTTCGTCAACGCGCTCACGAACGCAGGCTGGCTGGCCGCGCTGATTCCGCAGGAGTACGGCGGCAGCGGCCTGGGCCTGACCGAGGCCAGCGTCATCATGGAGGAGATCAACCGCTGCGGCGGCAACTCGGGCGCCTGCCACGGCCAGATGTACAACATGGGCACACTGCTGCGCCATGGATCGCAGGCGCAGAAGGAGAAATACCTGCCGCGTATCGCCTCGGGCGAATGGCGGCTGCAGTCCATGGGTGTCACAGAGCCCACCACGGGCACGGACACCACCAAGATCAAGACCAGCGCCGTGAAGAAGGATGGGCGCTATGTGATCAATGGTCAGAAGGTCTGGATCAGCCGCATCCAGCACAGCGACTTCATGATCCTGCTGGCGCGCACCACACCGCTGGCAGAAGTGAAGAAGAAAAGCGAGGGCATGTCCATCTTCATGGTCGATCTGCGCGAGGCCGAGAGGAAGGGCATGACCGTGCGCCCCATCCTCAACATGGTCAACCACGAGACCAACGAGCTGTTCTTCGAGGATCTGGAGATTCCCGAGGAGAACCTGATCGGCGAGGAAGGCAAGGGCTTCAAGTACATCCTCGACGGGCTGAACGCCGAACGCACGCTGATTGCGGCCGAGTGCATAGGCGACGGCTACTGGTTCCTGGACCGTGTGACGAATTACGTGAAGGACCGCCAGGTGTTCGGCCGTCCCATCGGCCAGAACCAGGGCGTGCAGTTCCCGATCGCCGATGCCTTCATCGAGGTCGAGGCCGCCAATCTCATGCGCTGGAAGGCCTGCGAACTGTTCGACGCGCGAGAGTCCATGGGCGCTCAGGCCAATATGGCCAAGTATCTAGCGGCCAAGGCCAGCTGGGAGGCGGCCAATGCCTGCATCCAGTTCCACGGTGGCTTCGGCTTTGCCTGCGAGTACGACGTGGAGCGCAAGTTCCGCGAAACCCGCCTCTATCAGGTGGCGCCGATCTCCACCAATCTGATCTATTCCTATGTGGCCGAGCACCTGCTGGGTCTGCCACGTTCGTTTTGACATGGGCAGCCCCCTGAGCGGCTGCGCCGCTTCCCCCTTCTCTCGAATTGCTGAGCAATTCGGGCAGGGGGACGACGCCAGCGCGGCGGGGCGGCCCTTGCGCGGCGTCTGCTGGCCTGCTTTGCGCCGGTTGCACGCGCCGCTCACCAAGCCAATCCATGGAATGACCGATTCATGACCAATACCATCCGCCCTCTCGACGGCATCACCGTGGTCTCGCTGGAGCACGCGGTGGCCGCGCCCTTTTGCACGCGCCAGCTCGCCGATCTGGGGGCGCGCGTGATCAAGGTGGAGCGCCCCGGTGCCGGCGACTTTGCGCGCGGCTACGACCAGCGTGTAAATGGCCAGTCCTCGCACTTCACCTGGATCAACCGCAGCAAGGAAAGCCTGGCGCTGGACCTCAAGCAGCCGGCGGCCCTGCAAGCCCTGCTGCAACTGCTGACCACGGCTGATGTGCTGGTGCAGAACCTGGCACCGGGCGCGGCTGCGCGCATGGGTCTGTCCTACGAGGTGCTGAAGTCCCGCAACCCCCAACTCATCGTCTGCGACATCAGCGGCTATGGCGCCGACGGTCCCTACCGGGACAAGAAGGCCTACGACCTGCTGATCCAGAGCGAGGCGGGGTTTCTCTCGGTCACGGGCACGGAGCAGGAGCCGTCCAAGGCCGGCATCTCGGTGGCCGATATCGCGGCCGGGATGTACGCCTATACCAATGTTCTCTCGGCCCTGCTGCTGCGCGGGCGCACGGGCGAGGGCAGCCATATCGATGTCTCCATGCTGGAAGCACTGGGCGAATGGATGGGCTATCCCATGTACTACGCCTGGGACGGCGCGCCGCCGCCGCCGCGCACGGGTGCATCGCATGCCAGCATCTACCCCTATGGCCCCTTCATGGCGGGCGACGGCGGTACGGTGATGCTGGGCCTGCAGAACGAGCGCGAATGGAAGCTTTTCTGCGAGCAGGTGCTGCTGCAGCCGGCACTGGCCAGCGATGCGCGCTTTGACAGCAATGCACGGCGCAATGCCCACCGCGAGGAGCTGCAGGGCCTGATCCTGAGTGTGTTTGCCGGGCTTGACGCACAGCAGGTGGTGCAGCGCCTGGAGCAGGCCGGCATTGCCAACGCCCGTGTCAACGACATGGCGGGCCTGTGGGCCCATCCGCAATTGGCCGCACGCCAGCGCTGGTGCAGCGTGGGAACGCCGGCCGGGCCGGTGCAGGCGCTGCTGCCGCCCGGTGCCAACAGCGCCTTTGACTACCGCATGGACGCCGTGCCGTCCGTAGGCGAGCACAGTGCGGCCATCCTGGCCGAGCTGGGGTGGTCGGCCGAGCGCATCCGTGCTCTGTACGCCGAAGAAGCAACTCTGTGAAAACTGTGCGCAGCGTATGCGCGGGAGTGATTCCATGAAGAACGAGACCCAAGTGAGCATTCATCCGCTGGCCCGGTTCGCGGCCACGCTGTGCTGGGAGGATGTCCCGCTGCAGGTGCAGCGCCGCGCCGAGGATCTGTGGGTGGACTGGTTCGGCTCCGTTCTCGCCGGCCAGAACGCGCGCCCTGTGCAGAGCATCACGCGCTTTGCACTGTCCCAGGGGCCGGCCGCGGGCCCCTGCGAGATACTGGGCAGTGACGCCACCAGCTCGCCGCTGATGGCGGCCCAGGCCAACGCCGCAGCCTCGCATGTGGCCGAGCAGGACGATGTGCACAACGGCTCGGTCTTCCACCCCGCCGCCGTGGTTTTCCCGCCCGCGCTGGCCGTGGCGCAGAGCCTTGGTGCCAGCGGCATCGAGCTCATGCAGGCCTGTGTGGCCGGCTATGAGGTCGGCATCCGGGTGGGCGAGTTCCTGGGCCGCAGCCACTACCGCATCTTCCATACCACGGCCACGGCCGGCACGCTGGCAGCGGCTGCTGCCGTGGGCCGTTTGCTCAAGCTGACACCCGAGCAGATGCAGCATGCCTTCGGCTCGGCCGGCACACAGTCGGCGGGGCTGTGGGAGTTTCTGCGCACGGGCGCCGACAGCAAGCAGTTGCACACGGCGCATGCTGCCTCAGCAGGACTGACGGCCGCCTTTCTGGCGCAGGATGGTTTCACGGGCGCGCAGGACATCTTCATGGGGCCGCAGGGGCTTGCGGCGGGCATGTCCACCGATGCCGACCCGGCCCGGCTCAGCGATGGGCTGGGCACGCGCTGGGCCACGGCAGAGACCTCGTTCAAATGGCATGCCTCCTGCCGCCACACCCACCCTGCCGCCGATGCGCTGCTGCAGGTCATGCAGCAGCACGGCATAGTGCCTGCCGACCTGGCACGGATCACCTGCCATGTGCACCAGGGCGCCATCGATGTGCTGGGCCCCGTGGTCAGGCCGAGCACCGTGCACCAGAGCAAGTTCTCCATGGGCACCGTGCTGGCGCTGGCGGCGCGTCACGGCCATGCGGGGCTGATGGAGTTCGACCGCGACTATCTGGCACAGGAGACCGTGGAGCTGCGCGACAAGGTGAGCATGGAGCTTGATGCCGAGGTCGACGCGGCCTATCCCCGGCGCTGGATAGGCAAGGTCAGCGTGCAGACCACGGATGGCCGCTTGCTCAAGGGCCGTGTCGACGAACCCAAGGGCGACCCCGGTAACACGCTGTCGCGCGAGGAGATCACGGCCAAGGCGCTGCGGCTGGCTGACTACGGCGGGGTGGATGCGGCGCGGGCTGCCGCGGCCATCCACAAAGCGTGGGCTGTGGCCGCCTGGCCGCAAGTGGGCGCTTTGATGTAGGAGACAGCGATGAACGACTTTTCTGCGTGGATGCAAGAACGGTTCGACGACTACGTCCGCCAGTTGGAAAGCCTGGTGAACATCGACTCGGGCAGCTACCACAAGGCAGGCGTTTCCAAGGTGCTCGATTGGGTCGCCGGCTACCTGGATGGGCTGGGTATCGAGGTGCAGCGGCTGCAGGATGGCGGGCGATTGGTATGCGTGCGCGCCACCGTCCACCCCGGCGCGTCGCGTGAGCGCTCAGCCCTGCTGCTGGGCCATTGCGACACCGTGTTCCCCGAGGGAGAGGCTCAGCGTCGGCCCTTTCGCGTGGATGGCCCTGTCGCCTATGGCCCCGGCGTGGCCGACATGAAGGCCGGCGTGCTAATGAACGCCTACCTGCTGCAGGCCTGGCAGGCCATGGGCGATAAAGGCACCACGCTCTCGGCGCTGTTCACCTGTGACGAGGAAATCGGCTCGCCCCAGAGCGGCGCCTTCATCGAGGCCACCTGTCGCCAGCACCGCTACGCTTTCAATTCCGAGCCCGGCCGCCCCAACGGCAACGTGGTGGTGGGCCGCAAGGGCGGCGTGTTCTTCGACGTGCAGGTGCAGGGCAAGGCCGCGCACGCGGGGGCGAACTTCTATTCGGGCATCAGCGCTATCTCGGCTCTGGCGAAAAAGATCCAGAGCATGGAGCAGCTCATCGACCCGGACGAGGGCATCACCCTCAACGTGGGCCTGATCCGTGGCGGCCTGTCTGTCAACACCGTGGCACCGTCGGCTGTGGCGGGGGTGGACCTGCGCATCCACACCGTGGCGCAGCGCGAGCGCTGCCTGAGCGAGGTGGCTCGCATCTGCGCCACCAGCCTGCAGGGCGAGACCGCGTCGTGGTCGGTGCGCGGCGAGTTCAAGCCCTTCGTGCAGAGCGAGGGTTCGCGCCTCCTGGCCGAGAAGTACCTGGAGATTTCGGTGACCGAGGGCATCGCCGTCAAAGGCGAGGTGACGGGCGGCTGCTCCGACTCGGGCATCGCCGCCGAATGCGGCTGCGACGTGATCTGCGCCGTGGGCCCGTCGGGCGGCGGATTTCACACGCCCGAGGAATACGTGCGCCTCGACTCGGTGGTCGGCAAGGCCAAGGTGCTTTTTAGAACCCTGAAGACCCTGGGAGCCTGAACTATGAGAACCATCCCCGCTCTGCTGGCCGCCTGTGCTCTGGCCCTGTCCCTCGGGGCCTTGGCGCAAGGGCGCATCCTGGTGCCTTACCCAGCCGGCGGCCCCAGCGACGCCACGGGCCGCGTGATCGCCAACGCGCTCAGCGGCCAGGGCAAGCCCTTCTTCGTGGAGAACCTCGGCGGCGCCACGGGGCTGCTGGCGGTCAACAAGTTCCTGGCCAACCCGCAGAACCAGGTCTTCCAGGGCACGCAGAACGAGCTGATCTTGCCTGTGCTGCTGAACCAGGCCGCCAAGTTCAAGTCCGAGGACTTCGTGCCCGTGCAGTACGTCACTCAGACCTACCTGGTGCTGGCCGTGCGCAAGGGCCTGGGCGTGAAGAACTTCGACGAATTCTTCGCGCTCGCCAGTAGCCGCAAGGACAGCCCCCTGACCTATGGCACGGTGGGCGTGGGATCGCTGTACCACGTGATGGGCGAGTACCTGGCCAAGAAGAAGGGCGTGGCGCTGAACCACATCCCGTACAAGGGCGGTGCGCCCGCCATGCAGGACTTGATCGGCGGGCAGATCGACTTCTCCATCACGCCCTATCAGACCGCTTTCGACGACATGGCGGCCAAGGGCATGTTCCAGGTCATCGGCATTTTCTCGGCTGCCAAACCGCCCACGCTGGCTCAGCTGCAGACGGCAAGCAGCGTGGAGGGGCTGGCCGACTTCGACTTCTCCAGCTATGCGGGCTACTTCCTCAAGCGTACCGCCACCGAGGAGGAGAAGCAAAAGGCCAGCGCGCTGTTCGCTTTCGCGATGGCGGACGAGAAAGTCAAGCACAGCCTTCAGCTCGACGGCCGCCGCGTGCTGTCGCCTGTTTCGCTGAAAGAGGCGGACGCGATGTACATGGCCGAGATCGCACGCTACAAGAAGCTGCTGGAGACCGTGGGCCCCATCAAGCTCGATTGATCCTTCAGAATTTTTACCAGGAGACAACCATGGCTTTCTTCCCCTCGCAAATCGCCCGCCGCGCCGTCGCGGCTCTGCTGCTCGGCTGGGCCGGCTTTTCCCAGGCCGCAGGCTGGCCGGACAAGCCTGTGACCCTGGTCGTTCCCTACAGCGCCGGAGGGCCTACCGATGTGGTGGCTCGGCTGCTGGCCGTGCCGATGGGCCAGTACCTGGGGCAGTCGGTGCTTGTCGAAAACACGGTAGGCGCAGGCGGCACGCTGGCACCGGCGCGCATCGTGCGCTCCAAGCCCGACGGCTACACCATATTGATCCACCACATGGGCATGGCCACTGCGCCCTCGCTGTACAAAAAGCTGCCCTACGACCCGCTCAAGGACTTCGAGTACATCGGCCAGGTGCTGGACGTGCCCATGACCCTGCTGTCGCGCAAGGACTTCCCGGCGAACAGCTTTACCGAGCTGCTGGACTATGTGAAAAAGCACCAGGACAAGGTGTCGCTGGCCAATGCCGGCGTAGGCGCCGTGTCGCAGCTGTGCGGCATGCTGTTCATGCACCAGGCGGGTGTGAAACTGACCGTCGTTCCCTACAAGGGGGCTGGTCCCGCCATGAACGATCTGATGGGCGGGCAGGTCGACCTGCTGTGCGACCAGACCACCCAGACCGTGCCCGTGATCCAGGACGGCAAGCGCGCGAAGGTCTTCGGTGTGACCACACCTCAGCGCCTGTCGTCGCTGCCCAGTATCCCGACGCTGGACGAGCAGGGCCTCAAGGGCTTCGATGTCAAGGTCTGGCATGGCATGTATGCGCCCAAGGGCACGCCCAGGGAAGCGCTAGAGCAGCTGAACAAGGCGCTGAATGTGGCGCTCAAGGACGATAACGTCAGAAAGCGCATCGCCGAACTCAGCTCCGATCTCGTCACGCCCGACAAGGCCACACCAGAAGGACTGCGCAAGCACCTGGAGGCCGAAGTCACACGCTGGCGCACCGTCATCAAGGCCGCCGGCGTATCGGCCGAGTGAGGCTGCGCACGGCATGAGGCCCGCGCCCGGCGAGGGCCCCGTCAGTCGATTGAAATCCCGCATTCCCAAGAGACGCCATGAGCACCTTGCTGCATAACGCCTGCACTTTTCTGTTCGTCCCCGCCACCCGGCCGCAGCGGCTTGCCAAGGCCCTCGCCAGCGGCGCCGATATGGTGATTGCCGACTGCGAGGATGCCGTGGCGCCCGGCGACAAGCCGGCCGCCAGATTGGCCCTGGAGCAGGCCGTACAGCAGCTTTCCATGTCCGAGCGCGAACGGCTGCTGGTACGTATCAATGCCTGGGGAACGCTATGGTTCGATGAAGATCTGCAGGCGCTGGCGCGGCTGGTGGCCCTCGGCGTGGCCGGGGCCGTGGTGCCCAAGGCGGAAAGCGCGGCGGTGCTACAGCAGATTGCTGGTGCAGCCGGCCCACGCTGCGCGCTGCTGCCTCTGGTGGAAAGCGTGGCTGGCCTGGATGCTTGCGATGCGCTGGCCGGTGCCGCGCAGGTGGTGCGGCTGGCTTTCGGGCATCTGGACTTCCAGGTCGATGCCGGTATGCAGTGCGAGCCGGACGAAGCCGAGCTGCTGCCGGTGCGTCTGGCGCTGATCCTGGCATCGCGCCGGCGGGGCCTGGCCCGCGCCGTGGATGGCGTCACCATCGACACCAAGGATGCGGCCCGCCTGGAGAGCGACACCCGGCGCGCGCTGCGCATGGGTTTTGGCGCCAAGCTGTGCATACACCCCGACCAGGTCGGCCCAGTCAACCGCGTGTTTGCGCCTTGCGACCCGGCCGTGGCCCAGGCCAGTGCGGTGGTGCAGGCCATGCAGGCCTCTGGCGGCGGCGTCTGCACCGTCAACGGCAAGATGGTGGATGCACCCGTGCTCCATCTGGCGCAGCAGACACTGGCCCGCCACATCTGGGCCCAGCAGCGCATGCAGCGCGACATCTAGTCTTATCGGACGTTGCCGGGCACCGCCGTCTGGTGCAGATTCATGCTGCTTCATGAAACAGGGGAACGGCATGAACCAGGCTTTGGTATGTGTGGTGACGGGGGCCAGCCGTGGCGTCGGCCGGGGTGTGGCGCTGGCGCTGGGTGCGTCGGGGGCAATCGTCTATGTAACGGGGCGCAGCGTGAAGGAGGGCGACTCGCCGCTGCCGGGCACGATAGGCAGGACGGCCGCCGATGTGACGGCTGCGGGCGGCCACGGCATTGCCGTGG
>Ga0067045_1030656_pt1 | contig 14524 bp, 9 predicted proteins | sample TerdegcTABiofilm_FD_59184 | JGI IMG/M metagenome (GOLD analysis project Ga0067045, IMG submission 59184) | Combined Assembly of (Gp0054472, Gp0054536) Wastewater bioreactor microbial communities from Singapore -Terephthalate degrading...
GGGTCACGCAGCGCGCTGGGCGCGGCTCGGCAGGCAACGGCAGGGCGCAGACGAGCCGGCGGACAACCCGGGCGGGCGCCGGGGTCGGCCCTCAGCAGCCAGATGGAGGTGGCAGATGCGATACCGGCGAATGGGCAACTCAGGAGCCAGGCTCAGCGTCGTGGGGCTGGGCAGCTATCTGACGATCGGCTTCAAGCTGGACGAGGCCGCCTCGCGGGAGACCGTACGCACCGCGTACGACGCGGGCATCAACTTCTTCGACACGGCCAACGCGTACAATGCCGGAGAGGGCGAGCGGGTGCTGGGCCGCTGTCTGGCCGAGTTTCCCCGCTCGTCGCTGTTCGTGATCACCAAGGTCTTCGCGCCCATGGGACCGGGGCCGAACGACAGCGGGTTGTCGCGCAAGCACGTGTTCGAACAATGCCACGCCAGCCTGAGGCGGCTCGGGATGGAGTACATCGACCTGTACATGTGCCACCGGCCCGACCCCGACACACCGCTGGAGGAGACCATCCGCACGTTCGAAGACCTGGCCCGCCAGGGGAAGATCCTGTACTGGGGCGTCAGCGAATGGCCCGCGGAGCTGATCTGCCGGGGCAATGCCGTGGCGCGCCAGATCGGGGCCCGGACGATGTCGGTCAACGAGCCCCGATACAACCTGATGTACCGATATCCCGAGGCCCACGTGTTTCCGGCCACCGCAGCCGAGGGCATGGGCAACGTGGTCTTCTCGCCGCTGGCGCACGGTGTGCTCACCGGCAAGTACAGCGTCGGCGAAGAGCCGCCGCCCGGGACGCGCGCGGCCAGCGAGGACACCAACAAAGTCCTCAAGAAGCTCTACTGGGGCGAGCACAACCAGCGGCGAGCCCAGGAGTTCGCGCGGGTCGCCAAGGACATGGGGACCACGCCGGCAGTGCTGGCGCTGGCCTGGTGTCTGCGCCGCCCGGAGGTGACCAGCGCGATCATCGGCGCCACGCGTCCGGCGCAGATCCTCGAGAATGTCCAGGCGGCCGAGCTGACCATCCCCGACGATGTGCTGGCTCGTCTCGACGAGATCTTCCCGGCTCCGCCTGGCGGAGCGAACTTCTGAGGCGAGAAGCCAGGCGCGCTGGCCGGGCGGTAGCAGCGTTGACCTTTCGGCGCCCTTGTCTGCACGGCGCCGGATCGCAGCGATCGAGCGGATGGCTAGGAGGAGACCATGGGGGCAGCGGCAAGTGGCGAACACGAACGCGAGCAACGTGGACCGAGGCGCCCGTGGGGAGACTGGCTCGATGCGGCGCGGCGTGCGGGCCAGCGCGACATCTGGGGGCAGGCGCTGCAGGCCCTGTGCGAGGGCACGGCGCTGCCGCCGCTGAGCTTTCGCTGCGGGGCTGATGCTGCCGCGGAGTTCTTCGCTCGCGCCAGATGCACGAGCCGGTGCCAGCCAGAGGCGGCGGGTCGCGCGTACGCCCTGACGTACGAGGATCCGCTGACGGGGCTGGTGTGCAGCCTCGAGCTGCGCCTCTTCGCCGATTTCCCGGCTGCCGAATGGGTGGCCCGCTTCACCAACAACGCCGACGCGCCCGGACCCCTGCTGACTGCGACCGAGGCGCTGGACTTGACCTGGAGGTGCCCAGGCGACGCGTTCGTGTATCGGTCGCCGGGAGCTGCCGAGACGCCCCGCGATTTCCAGTTCCAGCGCGAGCCGCTGCAGACGATTCGCCAGCCGCGCGGCCGGGTCGAGCTCGGTGCCGGGCCCGAGGGGCGGTCCTCGGTGGACTGGCTCCCGTTCCTCGATCTGCAGACCGGCGACGACGGCCTGATCGTGGCGCTGGGATGGAGCGGCCAGTGGCACATGTCGGTGGACCGCGATGGCGAGTGGGCGCACCTGCAGGCCGGCATGGACGGCGTGCGCCTGCGCCTGGAGCCGGGCGAGACCATTCGCACCCCGCGCGTGCTGTTGCTGCACTGGCACGGACAGCCGCGCGACGGACAGAATCTGCTGCGCCGGCTGCTGCGGCAGCACTACCTGCCGAAGGTCGACGGCCAGCCCGTGGAGGCACCTAGCTGCTATGGCGCGTGGGGCGGTGCGCCTACTGCCAAGCACCTGCACCAGCTCGAACTCATCGCGCGCCACCAGCTCCCGTACGACTGCTACTGGCTGGACGCCGGCTGGTACGGGACCTCCGAGCGGCCCTGCCCGAGCGTGTTCGAGGGCGAGTGGTGGAAGGTGGGCGACTGGCGCGTGAACCGCAACTACCACCCGGACGGCCTCGGCCCCCTCAGCGAGCGGATCCACGCGCTCGGCATGCAGTTTCTGCTGTGGGTCGAGCCCGAGCGGGCGCTGCACGGCACGCCCGTGACCCTGGAGCACCCCGAATGGTTCCTGCAGGCCCGTCCCGGACAGCCGCGACAGCAGGACGAGACGCTGCTGCTCGACCTGGGTCATCCCGGCGCGCGCGCCTGGGTTGTCGACCTGATCTCGGGCCTGGTGCGCGAGCACGGACTGGACTGGTACCGCCAGGACTTCAACCTCGCGCCGCTGCCGTACTGGCGGGCCAACGATCCGCCGGATCGGCAGGGGATCACCGAGATCCGCCACGTCGAGGGCCTGTACGCATTCTGGGACGAGCTGCGGCGGCGCCATCCTCGCCTGCGCATCGACAACTGCGCCAGCGGCGGCCGGCGACTGGACCTGGAGCTGCTCAGCCGGAGCGTGCCGCTGTGGCGCAACGACTACAACTGCTTCGCCGCCATGGATCCGGAGGTCCTGCAGGTGCACGGTCTGGGCTTGAGCCACTGGCTGCCGATGCACGGGACGACGCCGTACAACAAGGACCCTGGGGATACCTACCGTTTCCGCAGCGCGATCACGCCCGGCGTATTCTTCAGCATGGACGAGTCCGGTCCTGTCCCGTACGACGAGCGATCCTACCCGTGGGACTGGCACCGCAGGATGCTCAAGGAGCAGCGGCGGGCGCGTCCCTTTTGGAGCGGGGATCTGTACCCGCTGACGAGCTGCAGCTCGGCGCCGGATGCGTGGATCGCCCTGCAACTGCACCGCGCCGATCTGGACGCCGGGCTCGTGCTGGCGTTTCGCCGCGCGGCCAGCCCGCTGGTGGAGGCGGAACTCCGGCTGGGCGGGCTGCGGGCCGATGCCCAGTACGCCTTCGAGGACGCTGACGACGGCGCGACCTGGAACGCTGCCGGGGGCGCTCTTCTGGCCGAGGGCCTGCGCCTGAGGATACCGGTGCCGCGCGCCAGCCGGCTGCTGTTCTACCGAGCGCGCTAGCCCGCGTTCGCCTGGCGCAGCCGGCGTCCGGCCCGCGGGCCCCTCCCGAGGCCTGCGCAACGGGACGTTCGCCGAACGCGCCCCGGGCCCCGGTGCCGACTGCGCGCTTGACGCGCGCCCGCAGTTTGGGTACGTGTCGTCGCGGTCAGCACCAGCGGCCCAGGACGAGCACCCCCGAGGCAACACAGCGAGTCCTCCCGTCTGGCTGGCTCCACACGCCCACATCCGCACGGAGGTCCGCGATGCCCCTCCCGATCACGCTGCTGGTAGACGATCCAGCGCCCCTGGTCAACGTGTACTGGTGGCATGCGACCAAGCAGGCCGGCACCGGGGTCCCCGTCCAGCGATCCGGCGAGCCGGTGGCTCGCGAGGTCCCGCTGGATTTCCTCGATCATTTCGCCGACGTGATCGGACGGTGGGGCATGCGCGGCAAGTTCACCGTGCTGCCGTATCCGGGCGGTCTGGGGCCGATCGATCGCGGTTGGCCCGGGTGCGACACGGCGGCGCTGGCTGCCTGGATCGGGCGCGTCCGCCAGCTCGTCATGCCGCTGATGGACATCACCCCCGAGATCCTGACGCACGCCCAGGCCCTTGACCTGGAATCGATGCAGCTTCTGCCGGAGACCGAACGAGAGTGGTCGCGCCACCAGACGGCGGCCACGCTCACTCCGTACATCGCCCTGGCGCTGGAGCTGCTCCAGCGGGTCGGGCTGCCGCCTGAGGGCGTGACGTCGCCGTGGGATTTCGGGGCCCAGGTCGAGGACGAGTACCGCACGGCGATCCGTCACGCGCTGGCCCAGGTGATCGGCCGCCAGCAGGGCTGGTATTTCCTGCATTCGGATCCGCAGGGCACGACCTTTCGCTCGGAGGTCGTCTGGCGCGAGAGGGACGGCTGGCTGGTGAGCCTGTGGGCCCAGGTGCCCGATTTCTGCTGGGCCACCATGGAGACCACCGCGCGGGATGCGGAGTACGTGGCCGCGGTGGCGGATTCGTACCTGGGCGCGGACGGGGAGGCAGGCCGCCTGGCGGAGCTCTACCGGGCGGGGACCCCCATGGTGTTGTGCACGCACTGGCAGAGCCTGTTCGCCAACGGCCGGCGCACTGGGCTGCTGGTACTGGAGGAAGTGGCGCGGCGCGTGCAGGCTGTGTGGGGCGAGCGCGTGCAGTGGACCAGATGCACGGACCTGGCCACGGCCATCGCGGCCGGCTCCTGGTCGGCAGCCAAGCGCTGAGCAGCAGCGACCCGGTGGTCGGCGGCGGGTCGGCGCGGGACCATACAGGGAGGCAGGTGTCCACGGGAGCGAAGAAGACGACCGAACCCAGGCGTGGGATCGAGTCCTACGAGCACCGGGACAAGCAGCGCGTCAACGATCCGCCCGTGGGGCTGGTGACACCGCAGACAGACCCGGACGCCGGCCAGAAGAAGAGGACCTACGCGTACGACCCGCACCTCGACCCGCAACTGGTGTGGGCGGGCCAGGCCGAGCATACGTCGTTCGCAGTGCCGACCGTCTCCCTGCACGTCCACGAGCGCATCGAGCCCCGCACGATCATCGAGGCGGTCAGGAAGCGCAACGGCAACGCCCAGCCGGTGCAGGGGACGCTGGTCGAGGAGGAACGCCAGGAACCCCTGCGCCAGGCCGGCGAGTTCTACCGGCAGGCCCACGGCTGGAGCAACCGCTTCGTCGCCGGCGACAGCCTGCTGGTGATGAACTCCCTGTTGGAAAAAAGAGGGCCTGGCCGGCAAGGTGTAGATGATCTGCATCGATCCGCCCTACGGGATCAAGTACGGCTCCAACTTCCAGCCCTTTGGGAACAAGCGCGACGTAAAGGACGGCAGTGACGAGGACCTCACCGCCGAGCCGGAGCAGATCCGCGCCTTTCGCGACACCTGGGAGCTGGGCATCGCCTCGTATCTCACCTGCCTGCGCGACCGCCTGCTGTTGGCGCGGGAACTGCTGACCGAGAGCGGCAGTATCTTCGTGCAGATCAGCGACGAGAACGTCCACCACGTGCGCGAGTTGATGGATGAGGTGGTCGGGGTGGGCCACTTTATCGCTTGCATTGCATTCAAGACATCTATTGGTCTTGGGGCCCAGCATCTTGATAGAGTTTATGATCGAATCGTTTGGTACGCGAAGGATAGGAACAAAGTTAAGTACCGGCAATTGTACTTGTCGCTGGAGAGAGGGAAAGAAGGCGCTACCCGCTACAATTACGTCAGTTTGCCCAAAGGAATATACTCCTACTGTAGGCGGTTGGAGAACCAGTGTAGAAGGGTTAGTGCGGTTGGTTAAGGCAGGACGAGTACTAAGGTCAGGAACAACGCTTCGTCTTAAGAAGTGCTTTGATGATTCTGGCGCAATTACCCCTGCAATCTTCTGGGCAGATGTTGGTGGCGGGATTCAAAGTCGATCAGATCCAAAGATCTATGCCGTTCAAACGAACACTGCGGTCATCCAACGTTGCCTCCTCATGACCACCGACCCGGGCGATCTGGTGTTCGACTCGACCTGCGGCTCCGGCACCACGGCCTATGTGGCCGAGCAGTGGGGCCGGCGCTGGATCACCTGCGACATCTCGCGCGTGGCGCTCACGCTCGCCAGACAGCGGCTGATGACCGCCGTCTTCGACTACTATGAACTGGCGCACCCCGAAGAAGGCGTCGGCTCCGGCTTCGAGTACAAGACCGTGTCGCACGTCACGCTCAAGTCCATCGCCAACAATCCGGAGATAGACAGCATCCATGCTCGAATGCACCCGGCGGTTGGGAAGGCCCTGGCCGACCTCAACGCGGCGCTCAAGGGCAAGGCCATTAGTTTCAAGGTCACGACGGGCGGGCGAGCCGATCATGTCGTGGCTGTTGCCGCGCCCGATAGGCAGTCGTTCACCATGCCCAGCGGACAGGTCGTGCCGGCCAATCAACTGGTGGAGTGGGAGGTGCCTTTCGAGTTCCCCACAGAGTGGCCGGAGACGGGCCGGGCGCCCTTTGAGCGCTTCTATCAGGCCCGCCGCGCCCTGCAAGAAACCATAGACGAGGCTATCGCCTGCCACCCCGACCAGGAGACGCTCTGCGACCAGCCCCTCGTGGACCGCAAGCGCGTGCGCGTGACCGGGCCGTTCACCGTCGAGGCCGTCCCCGCGCCGGTGGTGAAATCATCGGATAGTTCATTGCGGATAGTGGATAGCGGACAGAGCGCGGGCCCGGCGGAGGCTGGCCACTCTTCACTATCCACTACCCACTACGCCGATTCGAGCGTAGGGTGAATGGGCGAAACTTCGCGTCGGACCGAATGGCGCGACGAACTATTCAAGACCGGCATCCGCGGCAAGGCCGGGCAGTACATCCGCTTCAGACGCCTGGAACCCCTGCCTGGCTGCCGTTACCTGCACGCCGAGGGCGAGACCCGCCCCAGCGCCGAGGGTGCCGATTCGGTCCGCGAGCGCGGCACGGCCTACGATCCCCTGCGCGTCGTCGCCTCCTTTCGACGGGCGAGATGCGCTTCTGGTATACCGTCAAGCCCTGCGAGCGCACCAGGAAGTCGCACCTCGACGTCTGCGTGTACGATAGCGCCTGGGAAGCCTCGGACGCGTTCGTGCTGGACGATTCCGAGGCGGTGGCAGCCTGGGTGAAGAACGACCATCTCGGCTTTGAAATCCCCTACCTCTATCAGGGCGCCATCCGCAAGTACCGGCCCGACTTCCTGGGGCGCCTGAAAAGCGGCGGAATGCTCGTCTTGGAGACAGAGGGTCAGGACAGCGAGCAGGACCGGGTCAGACGCCGCTGTCTGGACGAATGGATCCAGGCCGTCAACGCCCACGGGGGCTTCGGTCGCTGGCGGCAGGAGGTGGCGAGAAAACCCGGCGGGTTGCGGGATCTGCTGCTGTAGGCTGCCGGGCGGTTGCTGGGAGCGCTCGCGGCTGACGGGACGAGCGGGAGAACCATCTGTTCGGCGGCCTGCGGTTGTTGGACTACACCGTGGACGCGGAGATCGGTGCGCGCGGGACGGCGCCCACGCGTTGCGGCCCTCGTCTTTGAGCAGACCCGCCAACTGTGCTGGACCCAGACCCCACGGTGCCCGTGGCTGTCAGGCGCGCTGCGCCTCCGCCTTGCCGAGCCAGCACTCGATGGCCGCCAGGCTGTTGCCGGTGGCCATGCCGGAATCGACCTGGCCGCACTTCTCGGGTCCCCAGAACCGCCCGCTGTGCTGGTCGCAGGCGTGCACCATGCCGCCATGCCAGGGCGTGCCGGGCTGGTCGATCTGATAGTGAGCGATGAAGCAGACCATCTCCTCGGCCAGGCGCGCATAGAAGCCGTCACCCGTGGCGCTGGCCAGCCGCAGCAACGGCTCGACCGCCTTGGCTGGTCCGATGGGGTAGAGCAGCGGAAAGTCCGGCATGCGACACGCCTGACCGCCGCGCGCCACGCCGCGGTACGCATTGGGCAGATCGTAGAAGTACGTCCAGCATATCCCGAACGCGGCGGCCTTCTGGCACAGCGCCAGGACCCACGACGCGCGCGTTGCCTCGTACAGGGGCACCAGCCCTTCCAGCGCGTAGTAGGCGGATTCGCCGTCCATCAGGTCGAGCGGCGCAGAGAGCGCGTCGATCATCTGGTTGTAGAACGCGTAGGCCGCGATCTCGGGCTGAACGGCGCGGGCCAGGCGCACGGCACGATCCACGTACGCGGCGTTGCCCGTTGCTCGGCTCAGCAGCGACCACAGGCCGGCGACCACCACGCGCGCGGGAATGCGACGCTTGCCGGTGACGATCGGCTGGCCCGCATCGTCGATGATGTCCGGCAGGTCGCCGTCGGCACTCTGCTGCCTGGCGTAGTACCTGCCGATCGACGCGGCCACGCGCAGCCACTCCTGCCGCGCCCGGGCGTTGGGATAGGCGGGGTGCTCCAGATAGCACTGGACCAACTGGCTGCCGATGTGGCCGAGCGAATGCGTCCAGATGCGCCGCGCCAGGCTGAAGTCGCCGAAGCGGTGTCCGTCCGAGCGGTCGAAGAATGCGACATCCAAGCCCGTGCCGCACTGGAACAGCACCATGTTGCGGGTCATCTCGTCCACGTACGCCAGCACGTCCGTCCGGCCGGTGCGCCGCCAATGGCGCGCCAGAGCCACGATCGTCTCGGCGGCGATGCCCTCGCCCCAGCCCAGGTCGAAGTACCCGCCGCCTGGTCCCTGGCGCTGCGGGGTGCCGCAGTGGGTGTAGGTCCACATGTTGAGAAACCAGCCGCGGCCTTCGCCCAGCGCGTTCGGTTCCCAGAGCTGGCAGCGCGGGTAGAAATCGGCGATACCATCCGCGACGGTCTCCAGGTCCGGCATGGCACGCGGCGCGAGCAGCAGATCGGCGGCCATGCGCTCGGCTTCCAGCAAGGGCTCCTCGTCCGGCTCGAGCCCGCGCGCGCCGATGATCTCGCGCAAGCGGACTTCGGTGCCTGGTTCGAGGCGAGTGGTCCGCGGCACGAGGGGGAACTGGTAGAACTGCTGGTGCATCTCGGTCGCCTGCGGCGTCGAGTCCGGCACATACACGCGCACCGCCGGGCCAGCAGCTCCAGCAGCGGGCTGAAAATCCAGCGTGCCCACGGAACGGCTGCGATCCACACCGTACAAGGCCACCCAGTCGCTGGCGTGCCAGACGTGAAACGGGAAGGGCAGCGCCCAGGCCACGTCGGCCCGCATGGCCGGCAACCCGGCCAGCGGTTGTTCGTGCGCGTACAGCGGGAACGTGTAGCGCACATCGGGTCCGGCAGGCAGGCGCCAGCCGGGGTGAATGGCACCGTCACCGCCAGCCAGAAGGCGATAGGTCTGCTCGCGGCGCAGGAAGTGCTCGCCCGAGCGAAGCGTGATCGTCTCGTGGGCCTCCCACGTCTGCCGCCGACACGCCAGCTCGATCTGCCACCCGCCCGACGCCACGGTGCACGTGGATCCGCTGGCGTTGCCGAACGACGCGGCGAATTCCTGGCCCTCGATGCCGCGCAGAACCGTCTGCCAGCCAGCGCCGGTGCGCACCTCGACGGACTGGACGAAGTGGGTCCCGGACGCTGGGTCGGCGAGGATGACGCGCAGGAAGTCGTTCTCGACTGTCCGGTGGCCCATGGCCGTATCCTCACGCAGCGTAGTGCGGTGCGACGAACACTGCCCGGCCGTCGAGAGATACGGTGCGGCGCGCGTTCTGTCGAGAGCGCCGGCGTCGCCGCGCTGGCAACGCCCGCATCGATTCGCGGTGACCGCAGTTACAGCCGCCCACCCGGCAGACTGGCACTCAGCACGCCTTGCTCCTGCACCTGCATCCAGTACCCGCGCCCTGGCGCCAGCGCCGTGGCGGGGGCGTAGCCTTCGGCAAACCCGAACACGGTCCGCAGTATCCCCGCCGGCTGCTGCCCGATCTGCGCCACCGGCAACGCTTCATACGGCGCCCCCAGCAACTGCCAGCCCGCCCCCACCTGGGCCTCGCACTCCGCCTGCGCCAAGCCCGCCCACGTCACCGTCCGCGCCGCCGGCAGATTCACGAAGTACCCCGTGCACGGCTCGACCTGCGCCACTTGCCGATAGGCACCCTCCGCAAAGGCGAATACCCCCAGCGCCCCGGGGAACACCGACGCCACCGCCTGATCCGCCAGCGCCACCGGCACCGACACCAGGTTCCAGCCCGCCGTCAGCTCCTGGGTCAGCACCACCGGCGACCGATACACGATCTCCAGCGTGGTCAGCGCCTCGTCCACGGTCACCTCCTCCTGGGCCCGCATGTCCACCTCCAGCAGACCGCCCTTGAGGTAGGGATCGCGCAGCACCAGCGACGTCCCCGGCGGCAGGTGATGAATGGCCCAGCGCAGCACGCAGGGCCGGAAGCTCGCCAGCATGGTCAGCCGCCAGGTAGCTGTACGCCGCCGGTCCGAGCGCAAATCCAGGTGCCTGCCGAACGTGCCGTCCTGGCTAAAGCGGATCTCGAAGTAGTTCATGCTCTCGATCATGCTGGGCGTGGGCATCGGCGGATAGTCAATTTCCCCAAGGAATTCCTCCTTGTCGTCGGTAGCGAACGGCGACATCCCAAGCTGCGCATCCCAGTGCGACGCACCGTCGGGATTGGTCAACCGCAGATCCACCCACCAGGTGGGCATGTCACGCCACCGGTCCGCACCCGCCTGCGGAGATAGCTGCGTCTCGTCGGTCCCCGCGGCGCTCAGCAAGCGCAACGAGCTGGCCTCCACGTACCCGTTGTTGAGCGCGATCGTGCTCCCATCCGGCGACCAGGCCGGCCCCCAGTCGCCGCAGTCGCCCCAGGACATGCACCACCGCACCAATCGTCCCTCCCCGCCGGCAACGGGAACCACCAGGAGCGCGCTGCCAACCATGTCACAGACCAACTGCGTGCCGTCCGGGCTGAAGCTGGGGTGCTGGTACGCATACCACCATCCGGAGCCGTCGACCAGCACGCGGGTCTGCCCCGTGCTCACCTCCACCAGCACAATGCTCTCATCACTGCTGACCGCCAGCGTCCGCCCGTCCGGCGACCACGCCGGGTGCGCGTCCGGCACCGCATTATCGGTCACTTGCTGTGGCACACCCCCCGCCGCGTCCACCACATAGATCTCCATGTCGCCGTCCCGGTCCGAGGCAAACGCCAGCCGCTGCCCGTCCGGCGACCAGGCCGGGTCCCAGTCATAGGCCGGATCATCGGTCACCTGCCGCACCACCCCCGAGCCCAGCTCCAGCACGTAAATGTCAAAGTCCCCGTCCAGGTTCGACGTGAAGGCGATGGCGCCGCCGTCCGGCGACCAGGCCGGGTACGTGCTGCACGCGCCCAGGTCCGTCACCTGCACCGCTGGACTCCCATCCAGCCGCTGCCGCCACAACTCCGCCTGCCCGTCCGCATGCCGCGCAAACACGATCTCCTGGCTGTCCGGCGCCCAGGAGGGATACAGGTCCGCCGCCGGGCTGCCCCCCGCCTGCACCAGCGTAAGCCCCAGTCCCAGGCCCAGTACCACCACACGCCCCCCACGCCTGTTGCCGCGCTGCCGCTGTCGCCCGCGCACCGTTCCCTCTGCCAGTGCACCCGCTCGCTCGTTACCCATGACGCACCTCCTTGAGCCGCCCCCGTGGCGGGCGGCTGCGTTGCGTTCTGCCGGTTTTTTCCCCGACGGCAGCGAGGCCGCGCCGTAGCGCACCCGTCTGCGCCCCGCGCGGTTACGGACCCGTTGCTCACGGCCCACGGCCACTGCCCTCACCGCAACAACAGCAGCTTGCGGGTAACGGGCGCCGTGTCCGGCAGCATGATCCGGCAGAAGTACACGCCGCTGCCCACCTCCTGACCCTGCGCATCCCGCCCATCCCAGATCACGCTGTGCCGCCCCGCGTCCCGGTGCCCGTCCACCAGCTCCCGCACCTGTTGGCCCATCACGTCATACACCACCACCCGCACCACCCCGCCGCGTTGGACCACCAACGGAATCGTCGTGGTAGGGTTGAAGGGATTGGGGTAACTGCTCCCCGCGGACCCCCCGCCAAGGTGCCCGGCCGCGGTCATCTCTACCCAGATCGCAGCGCCCGGCGACACCGCCACCGGCGCCTCCAGCACCCGCCCATCGACGCTCACCTGCCACGTATCCACCGCCTCAGGTGGCACCTCCAGCCCGATAACCGGATGCCGCCCCTGCACGTGGATGGCGAACCGCTCACCCACCCGCCGTGGCACCCCGTAGTAACCCGCTCCGTCGATCTCGCAGCGGAAGTCGAACAGCTCCGGCGCCGGTGGCCGCGGCGGAATCTCCACCAGCTCCTCCCACGCCACCCCCAGGCGGATCTCCACCCGACCACGACCGGTACTAGCCCACAGAACCGGCAAAGCCGGCATGGGCACCGGCGCCCCCACGGCGGGCTTCGCCAGAAGGGACGCGCTCGGCAAGAGCACATTGACCGTGTCGCCGCCCATCGCCCCCGCGTACATCATCCAGTACGCATGCCCGGGGACCAGCAACGAATCGACTCCCATCATAACGTACTGGCTGCCATTGTAGTCCCACACGGACATGTAGCCGTAGGCATCGGCGCGGAAAAACCCCTCTAGTGGCATCCCGATCAGGCTCCAGCGGGGTCTCACGACAAACGTGTCGACCTGCACCAGCGCTAGTCCGCCGACCGTGTCTGCACTGCCGGCGCCGCCCAGATGCAGCCAGTACCCCACGCGCGGGTGCAAAGCCGTCACCTGCTGGTACTGCGTGCCGTCCCACCGGAAGCACGCGATCCCGTTCGGAAACACGTAGCCCAGGCGCGTCGAATCGGTGTCCACCGGCAGCGAGACCAGGTGCCAGCCCGAACTCAGATCATACGCGAACCGCCCCTGCGGCACCGTCACTACGCTGGTGTCCAGCACCCCCTCCACCACCAGCCGCCCCGCTGGCCCCAAGCGAATCGAGTCCGCCGACGCCACGCTCAACGTGTCCCCCGCCGACACCGTCAGCGTGCTGTCCAACGCCAGCACCCCGTTGACCACCACCGGCCCGTCGGTGGCCAGGCTCCGCGAGACGCGCAACTGCCCGTCCACCTGCAGCTTGCACCCCGCCTGCGCCACCTGCGCCCCCGGTGCAATGCGCAGCGACGTGCCCGCCGGAACCGTCACGTCCGCCGTCAGCGCCACGTTGCCCGACCACACCGAGTCCCGCTCCACTCGGAACAGGCGCGCCGCACCCGCCGGCAGACTCGCACAGCCCAGCTCCAAGTGCCCCTGCGCCGTCGTGCTGCGGATCTGCCGCTGCCCACTCACCACGTTCGTCAGCGAGTACACCCCGGCACCGCGAAACCAGTGCCGCAGCCGGTCCGCCCGCAGCGTCACCGTCACCGACTGCGTCGCGGTCGTGTCCGTCAGGTTGTACCGGTTCACCACCAACAGGTAGTCACGATCCTGGTCGCTGGGCTTGTAGAACGTGCCCAAATGCACGGAGTCGCCACTGGCCGCATAGACGAAGATCGTGTCCCCAGCGGGGATGCTGCTCTTGGAGAAGCCCGCCACCCAAGTCAGCGCATACAGTGAATCGCCCAACACCCGCAGCGTGTCGTTGACCGCGCGCACGGTGTCCCAGTGCGGCTGGCGCCGCGGGCGCTGGGTGCCGGGGGTGCTGTACTCCACCACGCCCCGGTACTCGTGGTTGTCGGGGAGCAGGCTGTCGGACGAGGTATGGCAGAAGTAGCCGATTCCCTTGGCACCCCGCGACAGCGCCAGGTTGCTCTGGGCTCTCAACTCCGGCAGCGTAGGAGCGCGGTAGTGGCGGTAGTGTGGAGGACTGTGCCCGGGATCATACCGCCACTCATCGGCGACCATGGGCATGAAGTGCCACTCGGCGCGGCGGCCCTCGGCCAGCGCCGTGCGCACCATGGCCCCCGCACGCTCCCAGCCGCTGACGAGGGCGTCGAACGCCGCCTGCACCTTGGTCTCGGTGTCATCGTTGTCCCAGATCCGGTAGTGCTCATGGAACAGCACGTTGGCCGGACCCGGCTCCGAGCTGGGACGGAAGAAGGAGTGGCGGAACGAGTCCTGCTCGGCCAGGGTCCACGCAATGGTGTTGGTCACGTTCCCAAAGGCGAACATGCGCGACGTGGTGTCGCCACGGTCACGCACCGTCTGGATGACCTGGATGAGGTTTGGGTAGGTGTCCTGGTCGTATATGCCTTCGCCCGGCGGGTCGGGGAAGTTCTCATGGCCGATCCAGTAGCCGTAGAAGGCGTCGCCGTATGGGGACTGGGTCCACTTGCACCTGAGAGAGTCGACCGTGCGGTCGAGCATACCCTGAATGATGCCGATGCTCGTGCCAGCATAGCGTTCCAGAGGTCGGTCCAGGTAGATCAAGACGTTATCGCCCTCGATCTCCGGCTCGCGATAGACGCCAAAGGAACCGTACGGGCTCCACTGGCTCGCGATGCCCTCCTCGTAGTCCTGCGTGCTGTCGGGCTTCTGCACCAAGTCAACTCGGAACGTGGGCGGCAACAGCAGGTCGATGCCCAGCGTGTGCAGCTCACTGGCATCACCGGCCACGAACGAGGTGTCGGCGAACTGGTGACCGGCTGGCTGGAACACGCTGATGGTGAACTGGGCGTGAGCAGGCCCGTGGAACCAGGTGGCGAGCACGACCCCGACCAGTGCCCATGCCGGCATGCGCCGCCATCCTCGGATCAGGCGCGTCAGCACAGAGCGTGGCAACGTCCCTTCCATGGCCCACCTCCTCACCGGAGCAGGGCCAGCTTGCGAACT
>Ga0067045_1030657_pt1 | contig 14522 bp, 12 predicted proteins | sample TerdegcTABiofilm_FD_59184 | JGI IMG/M metagenome (GOLD analysis project Ga0067045, IMG submission 59184) | Combined Assembly of (Gp0054472, Gp0054536) Wastewater bioreactor microbial communities from Singapore -Terephthalate degrading...
TGGACCATCGTGGGCCTCGACCTGGGCAAGATCGACCCCGCCGTCGGCAAGCCCATCGTGGGCTGGCTCCTGATCGCATCGGGCTGGATCGGCATCTACATCGCCGGCGCAGTGGTGTGCAACACGGTGTTCGGACGTGTGATCTTCCCGCTGCCCGCACCCTTTGTGAAGTAAAGCGGCCCGCAGGCTGAGGAAAAAACGACAAGCGGGGCAGGCCGTATCGGCCTGCCCCGCTCTTTTCCCCGCCCCGCGTCGCTCGGCCGTACCGTCCTATGGTCTCCAGGGCGGAGTAATCGCGGTCTTCCCGAGCTGCCTCAGGACCTTCCGCTCCTGCTCGGGGATCATCCCGGAGCGCATCCTATCCTTCAGTGCAAAGGCCTTCTTCCAGAGCCGCCCGATCGTGAGGAAAACCGCCAGAATGAGGAGCCCCAGCATGAAGAAGGGTTCGGTGCTCAGCGCGCCGTCGATGAGGACCCCGACCCAGAAAAAGAGAAGGGAGCCGGCGGCGATGACGAAACCCCAGGCGCTGAAAGCCAGGATGTCGGAGAGGGTGCAACGGGGTTCTGCGATCATTCCGGTTCTCATGGTTCCTCCAGGGGCCGCTCGATTCGGTTTCTCTGCGGTTACGGCCATCTTGCTAGCCGTTGTTATTGAAAATCCCGTGCCAGGGGGCGGCGGGGGGTGAAAAAAAAGTGAATCGCTATTCAAAACAGCTTGTTGGCAAATTCCGCCTGTCATCTCGAGGACGCTTTTGCGGCGCGCGAAGGCCCCGGGTTGAAAGTTCCGTTCAACAGGGAGAAACGAAACATAGAAAATGATCCGCCTCCGGCGGCTACTTGCGGACCGGCGCAGATCGCCTGCCGTACCGTTCTTTCACCGGGGACGTCGCCTTCTTGCGGCCGGTGACCGTGGATTCCTTCCCCAGGCGCTCGTCCCAGTATGCGGGTGTCCGCCGGAGGTCGCGGATGTCGTATTCCACGAGCGCGGCCAGTTCCCGTATGCGGTTGCGGAACATGTCCTGGAGGCACTCGGGAATGTGCTCCTTCCGCGTGCGGTGCACGCGGATACACTCCACGCAGTTTCCGTGGCGGTGGCAGCGGACCTGCGTGCAGGGACAGTCATCCACCTGCACGGGCAGTCTGGCGGGGGCGGGCGGTTTTTTCGGGGTCTTTCTCATCGGGCACTCCTGTGGCGTCCGGCCCTCTCCTCGATGTTCCCCACAGATCCGGGGGAGCCGGACGATACGCATCAATGTAAGGGATTTGCCGCAGAAGAACAATCTTTTTTGCCGTTCCCTTTACTTTCGACACTCCATTGTTTACAATTCGCCAACTTACGACCCCTCGAGGCCGCGATCCCATGAACCGCTGGTTCGAGACCCTTCAACAGGCTCTGGACAGGGAAGGAATTACAGGAGACCCGGAAAAGTCTCTTTTCGTTCCCGTCCTGCACTACGCAGAGTCCCTGGTCGATCTTCGCGAGGCCCTTGCCCTCTGGCACCGGGAATCCATCCCTCAAGGCGGGACAATCCGGATTTTCGTCGACGGCGCGGCCAAGAGATGCAGCGGGGCCAAGGGGGCGGACATCGACGGCGAGTTCCGCGCCCTGCTGGGTGCGGCCGGTATCGCGTACCGCTGGACGGACCTATCCGAAGCCCTCTCCACCCCTCCCGGGGATCTCCACGCGTCTCATGATTTCCTCGAGCGAATCCGGGGGGTTGTGCGGGACGGCAACGACTCAGCGGCGGTGGTCCTCGGCTCGGGTAGCATCACCGACCTGGTGAAACACGCGCTTCAGATGGAGAACGTGCCGATCCCCTTCGTCTCGATCCCCACGGCCCTGACCGTGACGGCCTTCACCTCCGCCTTTGCCGTCATCGATTTTCACGGGGCAAAGCGGACCCTGCAGTCCCGGCCGGTATCGGCCGCTTTCTGGGTAAGGCCCTTCCTGCTGTGCGCCCCGCCAAGGATGTCCCGGGCGGGCTACGGGGACCTGCTGGCCCGTTTTGTCGCCTACGGGGACTGGTTCCTGGGGTATCGGCTCGGGGTCATGGAGCGCTACGACGAGTCGGCCTTCCGCCTCATGGAACCCTTCGCCGAAGGAATCCGGGCTGCCGCCGCAGGCTTCCGGCGCGAGACCCTGCCGCCCGAGGCCGCGGCCTGCACCGCGGCGGCGCTGGCCATGGCGGGGATCTCCATGTCCACGGCCGGGGAGACGACACCGCTTTCCGGTTTCGAGCATGTCATCAGCCACGGCCTGGATTTCCTGAGGCTCACGGCGGGCCGGGAACTGGTCTTCCACGGGGAGCAGGTCGCCCTCGGGTCCCTCGTGAGCGCCCGCACGATCGACCGCCTCCTGGCACTGGAGGACCTCCGGGGGGCTTGCTGGCGCGAGGGAGACGCCACGGCGGCCCTCAAGGTCCTGGAGGAGAGGCTTCTTGCAGCTCCCCTGCCGGGTGGGGCGGCTGCGTTCGGGGAAAAGGTGAAGGCCGCCCTGGCGGAATTCTCTGCGCAATACAGGACAAAGTCCGGGCGCTGGGCCGTTGCCCGCGGGCGGATCGAACCCTTCGCGGGCGACTGGCCCGAACTTCGGCGGGAGCTTGCCCGCCTGACCCTGCGGGCCGAAGAGCTGGAGCCCCTGCTGAACAGATCGGGCCTCCCCTGCCGGCCGGGGCAGACGGATCCGCCCACATCGGAGCAGGAGCTCCGCTGGGCGGCGGCGTTTTCCCCCTTTGTGCGGTCCCGGATGAATCTCTCGGACCTGCTCTTCTGGATGGGCAGGGAAGACCTCGTCGACTTGTCTTGACAAATCTCCGGATTTGTCCTTATAGAAACAGCGCTGAAAAGCCGGGCAGCGAGCGTCGCTCGAAATGTTCGGTGCCCGGTGCGGCCCGTGACATTCCGACTCACCACTCTACGAAACAGAGATCAGGAGGAGGGACGATGAGACGCATACGATCGAAATGGGCGGTCCTGGCGGCGGGCCTGGTCCTGCTTGCGATCCTGTCGGCCGGCTCTGCCGTCGCCGCGGAACCGGTGAAGGGCAAGGTCATGATCTACAGCTCCATCTACCTGCACATCATCGAGCAGCTCAAGCCGGTTCTGAAGAAGGAGTTCCCGGAACTCGACGTGCAGTGGTTCTACGGGGGCTCCGAGAAGGTGATTGCGAAGCTGGTGGCCGAGTTCGAACAGGGCTCTTCCATGGCTGACCTCATCATGATCGCCGACCCGGCCTACTACCTCACCCTCAAGCGGGAGGGACGGCTCCTGCAGTACAAGTCCCCCAACGCGAAATACGTCCTGCCCATGTGGATCGACAAGGACGGCTACTTCTCCGGCGTGCGGATCAACGTCATCGGCATCGCCTACAACAAGAACATCGTGGCCGCCAAGGACGTCCCCAAGACCTGGTGGGACCTGGCCGACCCCAAGTGGGCGGGCAGGGTCGGAATGCCCAACCCGCTTCTGTCCGGGACGGCATTTGCGGCGACGTCGGGCCTGGTGCGCTCGACCAAGCACGGCTGGCCCTTCTTCGAGGCCCTTCGGAAAAACCGCATAGCCTGCGAGCCCGGAAACGGCGCCGTGGAGACGAAGCTCCTCTCGGGCCAGCTCTCCGTGGCCATGCTTCTGGAGGAGAACGTCCTGAAGGCCATCAAGGAGAAGAAGCCCCTGGGGTTCGTGTACCCCTCCGACGGGCCCGTGGTGAACCCCTCGGGCATCGCCATCATGAAGACCACCAAGAACCCCGCGGCGGCCAAGGCCGTCTATGACTTCTTCCTCTCCAAGGCGGGCCAGCAGGCCATCCTGGACGGTTGGATGCACTCGGTGCGGCCCGACATGCCCCCCCCGGGCAACGCCGCCATGAAGATCACGGAGATCAACAAGTTCGCCCTCCCCATGGACTGGGACGCCATCAGCCGGGAGCCTGAAAAGGTCAAGGAGCGGTTCGACAGGACGGTTCTCCGGTAGTCTTTCGGTTCCCCGCCCCGCCGGCCCCGGCGGGGCCGGCGGGAACTTTCTCTGCGGAGCGGCCCGGCTCATGTCCACCATCGGCAGGATTTTCAGCGTTCGGAACCTCGTCATCGGCACCGCCCTCCTGTTTCTCGGCGCCTTCGTCCTGTTCCCGCTCGCCCTGCTCGTCCTGCGAAGTTTCCTCGGGGGAGACGGCGAGGTCAGCCTCGAGAACTACATCGCCGTCTACAGCATGGAGCGCAACTGGGACGCCGTGGTGATGACCCTCTGGGTCTGCGGCCTCACCATGCTCTTCTCCATGATCTTCGCCACGGGGCTTGCCTGGCTCGTCGTGCGCAGCAACCTGCCCTACCGCCGCCTGTTCCGCTCGCTGTTCTTCATCCCCTACGTGATCCCGCCCTACGTGGGGGCCATCGCCTGGATCCTCCTGCTCACCCCGGGCGTGGGCTACGTCAACAAGATGCTCGTCGGGATCTTCGGGGCCGAGATGCCGGGGCCCTTCGACATCTACACCGTGCCGGGCCTCGTGTGGGTCATGACCCTGTTCTACTACCCGCTGGCCTTCCTGAACGTGGCGAGCGCCCTGGAGCAAATGGACAACACCCTGGAGGAAGCGGCCCGCATCAGCGGGGCATCCCCGCTCCGGGTCTTCTGGGACATCACGCTACCGCTGGTCTCCCCCAGTTTCTTCGCCGGGGGCCTCCTGGTCTTTGCCGCCTCGGCCTCGGCCTTCGGCGTGCCCGCCATGATCGGGATGCCGAGCCGCATCTACGTGCTCTCGACCCAGGTCATCCAGTACGTCTACATGGGGACGACCTCGGGCATGCGGGAGGCGACGGCCCTGTCCGTCGTCCTCATGGTCATCGCCGTCCTCACCATGGCCCTCGGCAACCGGCTGCTCAGCCGCAAGCGCTACACCCTCGTGGGGGGGAAGAGCTCGCGGGTGCTGCCCGTCTCGCTCGGCCGCTTCCGGATCCCGGCACTTGTTTTTTCCGGCCTCCTCGGCTTTCTCCTGGTCATCCTGCCCATCGGGGCCATCGTGGTGACCTCTTTCGTGAGGGTCTTCGGGGAACCCATCGCCCTGGAGAACCTGAGCCTGGAGCATTACGGGTACATCCTGACGTTCAAAACGGCCCTGGAGGCCTTCTGGAACAGTTTCTTCATGGGCGTCGTGGCGGCAACCCTGGCCCTGATGGTGGCGAGCCTCATCGCCTATTACCGGGTGAAGGCCAAGAGCAACCTGGCCCGGGCGGCGGACCTCATCGCCACCGTGCCCTACGCCACGCCCGGGACGGTCATCGCGCTGGCGCTCATCATCGCCTTCTCGGGGAAATACGGCCTGAACCTCTACAACACCTTCTCGATTTTGATCGTGGCCTACATGGTCAAGTACCTGGCCTTTTCCGTGCGCACGGTCTGCGCCTCGCTGGAACAGATCGACCTGTCGCTCGAGGAGGCCGCGCAGATCTCCGGGGCAAGCTGGCTGCAGAGCTTCCGGGACATCATCCTGCCTCTCGTGCGCCCGGGGCTCATCGCCGCGTGGTTTCTCGTGTTCATGACCACCTTCTACGAATTGACGATGAGCATCCTGCTCTACGGCCCGAACACGCACAACCTGGGCGTGATCCTCTACGAGATGCAGACCTACTCGAACCAGCAGGCCGCCTCGGTGCTGGCCGTGCTGATCCTGGTCGTGGTCCTCGCGGGCAACGTGCTCGTTACGAGGATCACGAAGGGAAAGATCACCATCTGACGATGCGGGGCGGCGACGGCCGCCGGCAGGAGACAGGCAGCGGGGGAAAGGGACAAGACGATCCATGGCGGATGTAAGGCTCGAAAACGTGTCGAAGAAATTCGGAAGCGTGGAGGCCGTGGCGGCCTTCAGCGAGACGATCCGGGAGGGCGAGTTCGTTTCCCTGCTCGGGCCGTCGGGATGCGGGAAGACGACGACCCTTCGCATCATCGCCGGGTTCGAGCGGGCCACGACGGGCCGGGTGTTCATCGGGAATGAACTCGTGAGCTGCTCCGAGACGAATCTCTACAAGCCGCCGGAAGAGCGTAACATCGGGATGGTCTTCCAGTCCTACGCCGTGTGGCCCCACATGAACGTCTTCGCCAACGTGGGATACCCTCTCAAGGTCCGCGGGATGGACAAGAAGAAAATCCGCGAAAAGGTGCAGCACGTCCTGGAGCTCGTGCACCTGGAAGGGCTCGACAGGAGGCTTCCCAGCCAGCTCTCCGGGGGGCAGCAGCAGCGTGTGGCCCTCGCCCGGGCGCTGGTGGCCGAGCCCGCGCTTCTTCTCCTCGACGAGCCGCTCTCGAACCTCGACGCGAAGCTGCGCGAGAGCATGCGTTTCGAGATCAAGGACGTGCAGCGCCGCCTCGGGATCACCGTCGTCTACGTGACCCACGACCAGGCGGAGGCCATGGTCATGTCCGACCGGATCATCGTCATGGACAGGGGGTATGTCCAGCAGACCGGCAGTCCGCGGGACATCTACGAAACCCCCGCCAACCGGTTCGTGGCCGACTTCATCGGCCTCATCAACTTCCTCGAGGGAAACCTGGTCTCAACAGAGGGCACCGAAGGGGTGGTGGCCCTCGCGGGCATCCCGGGTCCGGTGCATCTCAGGGGCCGGCTCCACGCGGCCATGAAGGCGGGGGACCGGGTGGTTTTGGCGGCGCGCCCGGAGTCGATCGCGGTCCTGAGCGAGCCTGCGCCGGGGGCCGTTCCCGGGCGGCTCATCCGCAAGATCTACCTGGGAAACGAGATGGATTACCGGGTGGCCCTCGGGCCGCTGGAGGTGAGGGCCACGGGGCCGGCGGCGACGGACGGGCTGGCGGAGGGAAGCCCCGTGTGGCTCGACTTCAACCGCATCGTCGTGATGCCCTTTTAGCGAACCGAAAAAAACCCCCCGAGGAGAGCCGCCGGGGGGTTTTAGCGCTTTGGAGGCCGCGCCGTCAGATCACCTGGCTGATGTGCATGGCCTTGAACCTGCCGCCGCTGGCCTTCGCCGCCTTGGCGAGCTGGATGAGGCACCCGGGACAGCCGGTGACCACGATGGCGGCGCCCGTCTTCTCGATGTTGGCCCTCTTCTTGTCCAGGATCTTCAGGGCGATGTTGGGATAGTCCATGTGGAAGGTCCCCGCCCCGCCGCAGCAGACGTCGGCATCCTTCATCTCGACGAAGGTGCCCGCCGCCCTGAGCAGGTCGCGCGGCTGTTTCCGGATCCCCTGGCCCCGGGACAGGTGGCACGGGTCGTGGTACGTGAAGGTCGCGTTCACCTTCTGCCGAGGCGTGTAGCCCGCCTTGGCCAGGTACTCGGTCAAATCCATCACCTTGCGGCTGAAGGCCGCCGCACGGTCCTTCCACTGCGCATCGTCGGCGAAATACGAGGCGATGTGCTTCAGGGTGCCGCCGCAGCTCGCACAGTCGCTCACAACGACGTCGGCGTCCTCGTAGAGCTCGATGTTCTTCCGGGCAAGCGCCAGAAACTCTTCCCGCAGCCCGTGGGCCAGGTGCGGGAGCCCGCAGCAGACATTGTCCCTCACGAGCGGCTTCGTCCCCGCCTTCAGGAGGTCGAGCGTCTCGGCCGCGGCCTCGGGGAACATCATCCGCATGCCGCACCCCTCGAAGTAGGCCACGCGCGTGGCCGCCGTGACGGCCGCACCGGAGGGGGGCGCCGTGCCGGCCAGCACCGCCGGCCCGGCAAAGGCGGCCAAAAAATGGGCTCGCGTGTACTCCTCGGGAACCATGCCGTGGGGGAAGATGCTGTTGAGGCCCAGCCTGCGCAAAAGCGCAAGCGATCCGGCCGCCAGCTTGACCATGCCGCGGCTCTTGAGGATTCCGCCCATGGCCTTGTACCGGGTGTTCGCCGCCCCCGTCCTGTTGACGAGGTACTGGCGGATGTGGATCATCGCGTCGTCCGTCGCGATCTTGCTCGGGCAGATGTCGACGCAGGCGCGGCACAGCAGGCAGAAGTTGACCTTGGCCAGCGCCTCCGGCGTGGGCTCGATGCCTCCCTCGGTCAGGGCCCGGGCGATGACGTTCTTCCCCCGGGCGCCGGAGGACTCGACGCTGTTGACGTCGAAGAGGGGACAGACGGGCAGGCACGTGCCGCAGCGGTCGCACTGGCTGACGATCTTCCTTGCGGCCTGAAGCAGTTTGTCGTCCGTTTCTTTACGCATGGTCTTACCGTTTCGCTCCGTGTCTCACCAGATCTTGCCGGGGTTGAGGATGCCCTTCGGGTCGAGGGCCTGCTTGACGGCTGCCAGGGCTTTCACCCCCGCCTCGCCGAGGGCCTTGGCGATGTACGGCCTCTTGGTGATCCCGATGCCGTGCTCGCCGGACAGGGTCCCCCCGACGGCCAGCGTCGCGTCGAACAGCTCCTCGACGGCGCGGTGGACCCGCTCCTCCTCGCCGGGCTTGCTCAGGTCGCAAAGAATCGAGGGGTGAATGTTGCCGTCGCCGGCGTGACCGTAGACGGCGATCGTGAGCTTGTGCTTCTCGGCGATGGCGCTGATCCGCCGTACCACCTCGGGAAACGCGTCACGGGGGACGGAGATGTCCTCCCCAAGCCGGTTCGGCACGAGGCTGGCGATGGCGGAGCTCAGACCCCGGCGGATGGCCCAGAGCTCGTCGGATTCCTGCTGCGACTGAGCGACGCGGAACCGGTAGACCCCGCATTGCCTCGCCACGGCTTCCATCTTTCTTGCCTGGGCCTCGAGGGCCGCATCGTCCTCGCCGTCGATCTCGACGATGATGCAGCAGCCGATGGCCGGGTCGTGCTCCGTCTTGCGGTGCTTGGCCACGGCCTCGAGGCAGAAGCGGTCCATGATCTCCGCCGCCGCCGGCAGGAGGCCCGACTGCAGCATCTGGTGGATCGTGTTGCAGCCGTCGTCGAGGGTGCGGAACATGAGCTGCAGCGTGCCGCGTTTCTTCGGCATGGGGATGAGCCGAAGGAGCGCCTTGGTGATGATGCCCAGGGTCCCCTCGGAGCCGGTGAAGAGGCTCGTGAGGTTGTAGCCCGTCACGTTCTTGATGGCCTTGCCGCCCGTGAGGAGGACCGAGCCGTCGGCAAGCACGACCTCGAGCCCCATGACGTAGTTCGAGGTCACGCCGTACTTGACGGCCCTCATGCCGCCCGCGTTCTCGGCCACGTTGCCGCCGATGGTGGAAAATTTCCAGCTTGCCGGGTCGGGCGGGTAGAAGAGCCCCCTGGCGGCGCAGGCGTTGTAGAGGTCGATCGTGCGGACCCCGGCCTCGGCCCAGACCATCATGTTGTTCACGTCGAGCTCGAGGATCTTCGTCATGCGCTCCAGAGACATGGAGATGCCCCCCTTCAGGGGGATGCTCCCGCCCGTGCGCCCCGTGGCGGCGCCCCTCGGCGTCACGGGGATGCCGTGCTCGCAGGCGACGGCCATGATCCTCGAGACTTCGTCGGTCGTGGCGGGCCGCACGACGAGCTCGGGCTTGTTTGCCGGGAACAGCGGCACAAAGGATGCGTCATAGGAGTAGCCGAAGCGGTCCAGGTCGGAATCGAGGGCGTTTTCCGCCCCCACAATGTCGCGGATTCTATTCTTGATGTCGTCCGGGATCATCGAGTTGGCCTCCTGTCAGTTTGATGCCTTGCATGACGCCCGATCCGGACGGCGCTCGCCGGGAAGGGGCTTCCCTTCAATAGCCACTCACTATAAGGGAGCCCTCGATCCCTGTCAACGAGCAGAAACACCGCGCGGGGTGGAGAGCCTGGGGATGGTCATCCCGCCGTCCATGATGAAGGTGACCCTGGCAGCCGGGCCTTTCTCCTCGAGCGCCGCCTTCAGCGCTTCCGAGACACTTCCGAAGGGGCGCATGTGGGCTTTGCGGATCAGGTTTGCATCCAGGGGGGTGACGGCCCACATCCGGGCCTTGACGCCGATCTCAGCCATCTTGCCTGCCTTGTGGTAGCCCAGCTTGTATTCCCGGTTCAGCTTTTCGATGACGGCCTTGCAGGTCGGCTCGGAGCTCAGGAGGTCCAGGAAGGCCTGGGAGCCGACGCCGCTGCGGCAGGCGGACACGAGGATGATGATCCCCCCGTCCTCCAGTGCGGTCTTTCCGTTGTCCAGGGCCTTCTGGGACTGGTAGAGGTCGATGTCGTTGGGCTCCAGGGCGAGGGTCACCACGATGTCGGCCTTCCTCTTGATGGGTACGACGAAGACCTCGTCGGCCCGGGGAAGCAGCGAGTAAAAGGATTCCTTCAGGTCCCCGGCTGCGGCGGCATAGACGCGATGTTCGCCGTCGAGAACGGTCATAATGGCGAAGACGTTCAGCTTTTCGAGAATCTGCTCGGCGTCGTCGAACTCCTCCGCGACGGGGTTCCCCTTCAGGACCATCGCCTGGGCGGCGGGCGAGATGGCGAGCCTGTGGTTCGCCGTGATGCAGTCATAGCTCGCCACCCCGGGCATGAAGCACTTCCGGCCCCCGGTGTACCCGGCGAAGTAGTGGGGCTCGATGCTGCCGATGGGGATGATGGCGTCGGCCTCCCGGACGAGAGTGTTGAGCATCAGGTCGTTGCCGTGTCTCGTCTTGCCGAGAGAGTAGCAGGGGCTCTTCTTGGCATCGTGGACATGGACGCGATCCTTGAGCTCCCCGTGGAGTTTCCCGAAGATGAAGTCGTACTCCTCCTCCGTCGGGGCCCGGTGGCTGCCCGTGGCAACGAGGATCTTGAATCGCTTGTCACGGAGCAGGGGGTAGAGGATCTCCATGACGGCGCCTGTGGGCGTGGGGCGCGTCGCATCGTTGACGAGAAGGAGGATGTTCTCGCGGCCCTGGAGGAAGTCCTCGATCCCCGGCGACTTGAGAGGATTGAAAACGGCTGTCCTGAGCGTTTCCGCCTCGTCGGCGGTTTGAACGGCGTTGGGGACGATGACCTGCTCGAGGTTTCCGTCCGGCAGTTCGATCGTCTCGGTCTTGTCCCCGTAAGGAATCTCCAGCCTCATGGTCCCCGCTCCGGTTTTTTAGTTCAAAGCCGAAGGCAGGGGGTCACCTTCCCCTGCAAGCGGCCCGATGGAACAATTAATGGCACTTGCAGGAAAAGATCAAGAAAATAATGCAAAAGGAATTTTTCTTGCAGGGCAATCGTGCTACAGTACATTGGGGCGTTGGAACGTGGTATAGCCGGCGGGCGGAGCTCTCCCATGAGCAAGGAAACAGTGGACATCTTCATCCATCTCGTCGTGGCCATGGTGGCGGGCGGGCTGATCGGGCTGGAACGAAGCTACTACGGGCGGCCGGCGGGTTTTCGAACCCACACGCTGGTCAGCATTGCCTCGAGCCTGCTGATGCTCGTGACCATCTATCAGAGGGACTGGTTCACGGGGGCCATGATCGAGACGGTGCGGGTCGACCCGACCCGCATGGCCCAGGGCATCATGACGGGGATCGGGTTCCTCGGTGCCGGGGTCATCATGAAAGAGGGGGCCTCGATCCGCGGGCTGACCACGGCGGCGTCGATCTGGATCACCGCGGCGATCGGAATCCTCGCCGGCGTGGGATTCTACAGCGCCCTGACGGTGGTCACGGTCTTGACCCTCAGCACGCTGACCCTCTATCGGCTCGTGGAGAGACAGCTCCCCATGCTCCTCTACGCCCAGAATTTCATCCGCTTCCACCGGGACCGGGCGATGACCGAGGCGGAGATCCGGGCCCTCATGAAGGAACACGGATTCAAGATATCGAACATGTGCTTCGCCGTCACCCACGACAGGCAATTCTTCGAATACGACCTGGTCATCAATACCCGGGATGAGGAGAATCTGGTCCGCCTCTGCCGGAGCCTCGAACAAAACGGGGCTGTCCTGGAATTCAAACTCTGCCCGACGAGCGATTGAGGGGTCCAGGGCTCGGAAGAACCGTTACATGGGGTAGTCGTCGACATCGGCGACGTACCTGATCACGTAAGTGCTTCTCCCCTTTTCCGTGGAAAGGATCCGCTCGAGGGCCGCCGTGGCGGTCTTGATATCCCCTAGATATCTCCTCACTTCCTCTTCCTTTGCGAGCAGCTTCGCAATATCCTGGTTGCTCACGTCAGCCTTGTAGGCCTCTCCCTCTTCCGCACGACACATCGGTTTGCGCATCGCTCTCGCCTTCATGACCGCAATAGTCCTCCTTTCCGATCATTTGGGACCGTCGTTACAGCATGGATCGTGCCCCTGCGGCGGCATACATTTATTTATTCGATATAATTGGGAAATCCACTTTGCGGCACCGTCCCGCTCGTGGAAAGGGAAGCATATCCTGCCGGCAGAACCCCGGCCCGAACCTGCCGAGTAAAAAAACCTTTCGAATTATCAGTTTGTTGATCCGAGGAAGCAATTGCTCACGGGTTTCAGCAAATCCTTTAGCAAACCGCAATAATTGCACCCTCGAACAAAAACAGGGCCGGCTCGAAAAAAAAAGATTGACTGCAGGATCAAATTAGATTGATAATGGATATCTGAAAACAATAATTATTGATATTAAAAGACGCGTCTTATGCATTCCAGGGAACCCGGAAGACGAATCGACGAGATGCTTGCGAAACTCAGGGAGAGGGAATTCCGGATAACTCCGCAGCGGCTCGCCATACTCAAGATCCTCGCCGCAAGTGAAGGGCATCCGAGCGTCGACGACATCTACCGGGAAGTAAAGGCGGAGTTTCCCACGACGAGCCTTGCGACCGTTTACAAGACCGTATCGCTCTTAAAGGAACTCAACGAGGCCCTGGAGCTCAGCTTCCCCGACGGAAGCAACCGCTACGACGGAAACAACCCCGCGCCTCACCCGCACGCGATCTGCGTCAAATGCAAGAGGATCATGGATCCGGAGCTGATGAACATCGATGCTCTGACGGAGGAAATGAGCCGGAAGACAGGATACAAGATATTCTATCATGAACTGGAGTTCTTTGGCCTCTGCCCGGAATGCCAGAAGAAGAACTGACGGCGAGCGTATTTTTTGCCCCGTAATGGAGAATAATTATTAACAGATACTAAGAATCATGATCTACAGGAAGATAAAAGAAGGAGGAAAGACCATGCCTGAAGAAAGCAAAAGCCCGGTAACGGGAAAGACCAGCAAGCCCATAGCCGGAAGCGGCACGTCGAATCGGGACTGGTGGCCGAACCAGCTGAACCTGAGAATCCTGCATCAGCACTCTCACAAGAGCAACCCGATGGGCGAGGCGTTCAACTATGCCGAGGAATTCAAGAAGCTGGACCTTGCGGCCGTGAAAAAGGACCTCTACGCGCTGATGACCGACTCGCAGGACTGGTGGCCGGCCGACTGGGGGCACTACGGCGGGCTCATGATACGGATGGCGTGGCACAGCGCGGGCACGTACCGCATGGGCGACGGCCGCGGGGGGGCGGGATCCGGCTCCCAGCGCCTGGCGCCCCTCAACAGCTGGCCGGACAACGTGAATCTCGACAAGGCGCGCCGGCTGCTCTGGCCGATCAAACAGAAATACGGCAGGAAGATCTCCTGGGCCGACCTGATGGTCCTTGCCGGCAACTGCGCGATGGAGTCGATGGGCTTCAAGACCTTCGGCTTCGCCGGCGGCCGCGAGGACGTCTGGGAGCCCGAAGAGGACATCTACTGGGGCAGCGAGGACACCTGGCTCGGCGACAGGCGCTACTCCGGCGACCGGGATCTCGAAAACCCTCTTGCCGCCGTGCAGATGGGCCTGATCTACGTAAACCCCGAAGGGCCGAACGGCAACCCCGATCCGGTCGCCTCCGGCCGCGATGTCCGCACGACCTTTGCGCGGATGGCCATGAACGACGAAGAGACCGTCGCGCTCATCGCCGGCGGGCACACCTTCGGCAAGTGCCACGGCGCCGGGCCTGCAACCCATGTGGGACCCGAACCCGAAGCCGCCCCGATCGAACAGCAGGGCCTCGGCTGGAAGAGCAGCTTCCGCAGCGGCAAGGGCGGCGATACGATCAGCAGCGGTCTCGAGGGCGCCTGGAAGCCGAACCCGACCCAATGGGACATGGGGTATCTGAGCACGCTCTTCAAATACGAGTGGGAACTCACAAAGAGCCCGGCCGGCGCGCACCAGTGGGTACCCAAGGGCGGCGCCGGAGCAAGAGCCGTGGAGGACGCACACGATCCTTCGAGGCGAAACCCGCCCATGATGACCACGGCGGACCTCTCCCTTCGCTTCGACCCGATCTACGAACCCATCGCGCGGCGCTACCTGCAGAACCCGGAGGAATTCGCCGACGCCTTCGCCCGGGCCTGGTTCAAGCTGACTCACCGCGACATGGGTCCCCGATCGCGCTATCTCGGCCCGGAGGTCCCGGCCGAAGAACTCATCTGGCAGGACCCCATCCCGGCCGTCGATCACAAGCTGATCAATGCAAAGGACATCGCCTCCCTCAAGGCCGGGATCCTCGCCTCGGGGCTGTCCGTCTCCCGGCTGGTCTCGACCGCCTGGGCGTCGGCGTCCACGTTCCGCGGCTCCGACAAGCGCGGAGGCGCCAACGGCGCCCGCATCCGTCTGGCGCCGCAGAAGGACTGGGAGGTCA
>Ga0067045_1030658_pt1 | contig 14520 bp, 11 predicted proteins | sample TerdegcTABiofilm_FD_59184 | JGI IMG/M metagenome (GOLD analysis project Ga0067045, IMG submission 59184) | Combined Assembly of (Gp0054472, Gp0054536) Wastewater bioreactor microbial communities from Singapore -Terephthalate degrading...
GGTTCGGATTCAATCTTGACAACGTCTGCGAAAAATGCCTGCAGCTCTTAGGTAAGAAATAGTGAATCTGTGTAAACAATATTTTTGTGCATCATGGAAAATCTGCTTTATTCATGTTTCACGGGAAATGTTTTAAATGATCAACAAATCTCAACTATTGTCTCTCCCTTGGATAATTATGCTAGCATTATTGAACATGACTAATCTAAATACGATCTTGTATTATGAGTACCCGAAAATTAATAGTGTTTTGAAGTATAACCGTATCGATGAGTTTCGCGAACATTTGCAGGGGTTGCAGGACATAGTCGGTATTAGAGGAACCGTAGGGTATGTTTCCGATATAGATCCCCATAAAGAACGTGTAGATTTTCACAAACAAGTAAGCCAGCTACAGTACGCTATTGCCCCAATTAGAATAATTCCTCTGGAAAAATCAAAGTTTGTGATCGGAATCTTCAACAGGTCCTCTGCTCCAGAAAATGTTTTGATTCCTGATAGCAAGCTTGTCAAAAAGTTCAATGACAGCCTTGCTGTATATGTTAGAGAGGTCAATTGATTTTCTCGGCTTTTGTTGTATTCGGGCTTACTGTTGTGTTAGGAACCATGATTTCTGTCATTCTTATTCCAGGAAGACGAAACTATGACTTGGTCCCCCTTTGGCTTATTAGGTTCGGTTTCGGATGGGGCCTGGGATGTGGCCTGTGGTCCTGGTTGACGTACCTAACCCTTAGAGTCGAATTACTTGGTGCATACCGCTTCGTTATTGAGCTATTGATTTCGATGGTTATCTTTTTGTACTTTCTTCATTTCTGTTTTCACAACCCAAACCTTTCAAAAAATGTTACAGGCGATTCTCCCAGCACGCCTAGTCGTTCATTCACCACCGTAGCCTTGGTTTCAATTTTCCTGTTTTCTTTTCTGGTCGCCATCTCGTTGCAGATATTGCAGTCGATTAATAATCCTCATGGTGAATGGGACGCCTGGTCGTTTTGGAACTTAAGGGCGAGCTTTTTCTTCTACAATTATCCTGACTGGATGACAGCTTTTGATAGGGAATCGGCGAATTCTAACCTCGACTATCCGTTGTTCTTACCATGCTTAGTTTTTAGAATTTGGCATTGGGGGGGTGCAAATTCCGTTATTGTTCCAGCAATGATTGGATTGGGATTCACTATAGCTACTGTAGTGCTTCTAGTGGGTGCGCTTTGGCTCCTAAAATCAATGAACCAAGGCCTAGTAGCAGGTATTTGTCTTCTCTCAGTTAAGATGTTTGTAGTGAATGGGGCTGATCAGTTAAATGATGTGCCTCTGGCCTTCTACCTCGTGAGTTCTATCGTTTCAATTTCATTTTTTTTGATTAACGAAAAAATAACCTTAAAACCACTTATATTATCTGGAGTTTTTCTGGGCATTTTGATTTGGACCAAAAACGATGCTCAGCTAGCATCCGCTAGCCTTGTAATCAGTACTTTCATAGTGTTCGTTTGTTATTATAAAGTGATTTCTTTTTATGATTTATTTGTATTGTTAATCACATCTTTCCCTTTTTTTGTAATGTTAAGCGATTTTAAGATCAACGTTGCTCCGCTGAAAAATGCTTACGTTTCCGTGGATTATTGGCCACGAATCTCAAGTCAATTGCTTGAACTAAACCGATATTGGATAATTTTACAACGATTTATAACGGAATTTTTTACTTTTCACAGGTGGGGTTACTTTGTCCCGTTTCTAGTCCTATATTCCTTAGTCAAAGGATTTGATGTTGAAAAAAATCTGAAACCAATAATCTTGACTTCGTTCATGACCGTATTGATGATAGTAGCCGGGTATTTTTTTGTTTATGTTATTACTCCCCAAGAGCTAGTCGTCCATTTGGATACATCGTTAAATCGTCTATTCATCCATATATTGCCTACCCTTCTTTTTGCCTTTTTTCTGACTGTTGGAAAAATAGAAAAATGCTGATGTTAGCGTCAGAAGCCGACGAAAAATATATCAACGGAAAGGCATTTTGAGGAATGAACCTTTGAATTCATTTTTCAGACAGGGGGACAGATTGCCTAGAATTGAGAGTCATCCAAAAATTTCTGTCGTAATTCCATGTTTCAATGAAATCAACACTATTGAAACCTTGGTCAAAAGAGTTATTAAGTCTCCAGTTGAAAATAAGGAGATAATAATTGTTGATGATTGTTCGACCGATGGAACTGCCAACATAATAAAACAGAAATTGGAACCGCTTGTACATAAGACCATTTTTCATTCCAAGAATCTAGGGAAGGGCGCTTCCCTAAGATCAGGAATAAAATTCTCAACTGGAGACATAGTAATAATTCAGGATGCCGACCTTGAATATGATCCGTTGGAATATAACCTGCTAATTGCTCCTATTCTGGATGATAAAGCAGACGTAGTTTATGGATCTAGGTTTGTCGGAGGAGCTCCTCATCGAGTGCTCTATTTTTGGCACTATATTGGAAATAAATTCTTGACCCTACTATCGAACATGTTCACAAACTTGAATCTTTCAGACATGGAAACTTGTTATAAAGCATTTCGTGGAAAAATCATACGGCAAATCAATATACAAGAAAACCGTTTCGGTGTCGAACCCGAAGTAACAGCGAAAGTTGCAAGACTCAAATGCAGGATTTACGAAGTCGGAATTTCTTACACGGGACGCACATATGAGCAGGGCAAGAAGATAAACTTTGTTGATGGCCTCAGAGCTATATGGTGTATCATCAAATACGCCGTTAAGAAATAAGTTGTCGAGCAATTGTGCGGAGCCCTTGGCAGCTTGAAAATTAGGAACGAGCGCAAGAGATCATCACTCGTCATCGGCAAGAAGATGCTCTAAATTTGGATAACAAAAGTGAGAACTCAGTATCCCCACAAATAGCTCCTAAATCATCGGTCCGGGTCCAATTCCTAAATGAACTACGATGACATTACGGAACAGGAGACTTCGGGTGGGCGTCTTGAACATTATTAGATCTGTCTCAAACATAAAGTCATACGGAAAAGGAAACTTATTTCAATTTCCCAATGTCTTAAATGCAAAAAAAGTTCCGTCAGAAAATCGTGTTTGGGGGAATTTCAATCCAAGATTCGGTTAACTAGCATGAAAAAAGATTTTTTTAATCGCTACATTGAGAATCGGTGATCTCCAGGAGCTTTTGGATGTCCGCCACTATCCTATCCACCCAATGCGATGGGAATGTGGCGACTAAATAGGCCATGTCGTAATGCCTCAAGCCCCATCTCCAGAGCCTACAATCTGCTTGTAGTTCTAGGAATTCTTTGAATCTAGCCCGCTCGCCTCTAATTTTTGGCCACTCTTCTTCTGGAGGAATTTCGGCTATTACGTTCCCTAGTTCCCTTAAGATTGCTCCCAGGAATCGGCTCTCCGGCCACTCTCCGCATTCTTCACAAATAAGAACATTATAAATCCGGGATCTACTAGAACCTGAAGAAACCGTTTTCATTCCGAACGGTAGTTTTGGATCACTGACTATTTTGAACAAAATGTTTCTAATTCCGCCAAGAAATAACTGTAGTGACTCCTCGGGCAACAAACCCATTGCCTTGGCCACTCTTGACGATATATCAGAAAAATATTTGGAATCAGCTAACGTTTTCTCTGAAACCACCTTCTGGTTTAGATATTCCTGCATCAAGTTGAACTTTTCAGAAACCATTGGGCCTTTGTTCATCGGATAATCACCATAAGCTCGAGAAGGGAACACCTATTGACGGTGATAATTGGTCGGCTTTATCTTGAGCAGAAGCTCCCCATTTTATTAGGAGTTCCTGGATATCTTTGTTGGACGGAGCTAGAGACGCCGCTTTTTGAAGGGTCTTGATTGCCTCCTGGTTCTGGCCAATTTCCCAAAGCACTTCGGCAAAACCTCTAAACATATCCGGAGCCATGGATGCCGACATGGCTACCGCCCTCTCAGCATTTTTCTTAGCTAATGACGGACTACGAAACTTATCGTCCTTTGATTGCGCATATAACAAGGCCAATGCGGCATAAGCTGGAGCAAAACGTTTATCTAATTCAATTGATTTTTCAAAATCGTTTTTTGCCAATTCATATTCATTAAGCTTCAAGTAGGCGGTTCCTCTATCTTTGTAGAGGACTGGCGAATTCGGATTCATTTCTATCACCTTGCTGAATTCCTCAACCGCTTTGTCGTGTCGGCCTAAACCACTTAAAGCCATCCCTTTATTGTGATATGATGACGAAAAATTCGAATTCAAATCGATGGATTTATCGAAATCTTGAATAGCTTTGTTGAATTGCTTCAACCTCATATAAGCAACGCCTCTGTTGTTAAAAAACATCGCATTGGAAGAATCTAGTTTGATGGCCTTGTCGAAATCTTCGATAGCCTTGTCGTATTGGTCTGTTCCGTTTAAGGCAAATCCCCGATTGTTGTAATAACGGGCATCGTTCGAATTCAATAAAATAGCCTTGTCAAAATCCTTTATGGCCGTTTCGTACTCGTTTTTGCCATTGTATGAGAAACCTCTAGTGTTGAAAGCCTCAGATGATGTTGGTTCAAGTCTTATCGCATTTGATAGGGCCTCTATTGCCCTGTCGTAATCATTCACAGCGTTATAAGCAAAGCCAAGCCTTGTATAGGCTGCAGAATAAGCTGGATCCAGTTTCACGGCCTGTAAGAGATCTCGAATAGCTGTTTTAGGCTCGCCTCGCCTAAGATAAAGCTCTCCTCTTTTAGCCCAGGCGTGAGCGGACTGAGGAGCAAGCTTGAGGGCCTCGTTATACTTGATTAACGCTTCGTCAAGAGCCCCACTTTCCTCTGAATCTACACCGCTTCTATAAATTTCCGCGAAATTGCCTGGAAAGCCTGGGTTGGCCGATAGGATAATGAACAAAAAAGAGCAGATAAAAATCGTTTTGGTTTTACCCATAAAAAATTCTTCTCCTAACAATCAATAGCGTTATATATTGTTAGACAACTCAAAAAAACTCGCAAAGTATTCAACTACTCTATAACTTTTTTGCGCTCCTGTGGCAAGTCGACCACCAAGGCGCTTAATTACGTTCCTAGGAACTTACCATGGATGTGTTAACAGCAATGAAGAATCGAACGAGTTTCAGGAGTTTCCTCGACGAACCTGTACCCGTAGACATGATTAAAAATATTCTTGAGGATGCGTCCAGAGCTCCATCAGCTCTGAACATGCAACCTTGGGAAATCAATGTAGTCCTTGGGTCTGAGAGAAAAAGACTCTCCAAAAAGCTCTTGAAGGCATTCAAGGAACGTGGAATTACGTGTGGCCCAGGAGCAGCAAGACCTCTGCCGGAAACATTTATGCTTCGGGCACGCAAATGCGCCGAAGATATGACCCCATTGATCAATAGCATGGGACAAGATTTCAAAAAGTATGTAAATGAAGGCAGCCTCGGTTTTTATGGAGCGCCGTGTGTCATTTTTGTTTTTTTGGATGAAAGCTTTCCTTGCGAGCGTATGGTCGACGTCGGATCTTTCCTGGGGTTTGTTGTTCTAGCTGCCTTTGCCCGAGGATTGGGATCCTGTCCAATTGGTTTGGTGACGTCTTATGCTGATGAAATTAGAGATTTCTTGAATATATCAGACTCTAAGAAACTGGCCATATCAATAGCTATCGGGAAACCTGATTTGTCAAAATCCATCAACAATTTTAAAACGATACGCGCTCCACTGAGTGAAACTGTGCGATGGGTTGACTAGAACTGATTTCAAGAATTATTGCACCTCAGTGATCTCAAGAAACTGGCCGCATTTATTAATGCCATTTATAAACATATGTGATATTAATAGCCAGCAAAAAGATTCTTTGAAGGCACTGAACGCGAATGAGGGCTCAACAAGGCCTCGATCGGTATAACTGTGTTTAATCCAATGTTTCTTTGGCTCCTCGTGCGTTCTCATTTTTATGTTACAAGAACGATAGCTCATGCTTCGACTCTTGAGCCTCATGAAAAGACTTCTGACACCTCTGAGAGTAACCCTTTTCGGACTAGTTTTTTTTCAGACTTTATTAGATCGATGAATCCAGATTTCTGTAATAGGCTGGATTGTGTTAGGTTGAAAAAATGGACACCAATTTTTAATTTAAAAGAGAGACAGAGGTGTAAGCGTGGAAAAGAGAAAGTTACCTTGCCACATGTACTCCGGAGAGTATCAAAAGTCGTTTTTTTAGCAAGCTATTGATGAATCAGGTGTCTTCCATAAATCATTTCAATATGCTAGTCTTGATTACGACCGGGTTTGACCTAGATGCCGAAACTAGCCTATTTTACAAAACAAAGAAGACTGAATTCTTCTCTAATACCATTTCACCGCTCACGAACTATCGAAAGATGTGAAAGCTTCTAGCAAAAAATAATTCTACAGGCGATTGACATCTTTTGTTGTTTCTTACTCTTTATTCTGGTAATTTTGGGAATCAGTTGTAGTTCCCCGGGACTTTTTCCGAAGCGTTAACCGATTTTTTCTTTTGTGGAAACATTGTGTCTCACATTCCGCATAGAATGTTGATGGTATCGGGTAATTTTTTCTAGGATCTAAAATAAACGCGACATCTTTTCAGGGATTTGGTAAAGGGATTTTGAGCTCATGGAGGAGTCCCATGGATATAAAATCCCTGAATCTGTAGCCATCTGACGTGCGGTTTCTACCGATCGTGTCGGCATTTGTCAAGAAAATTGGCGTGGTCGAGGAGATCAATCGTTTATGCCCTTCAGACAGGGATGTGAGTCCGGGACATGTGGTCATGGCGCTCATATTGGATACGCTGTCTGGACGCAGCCCGCTGTATCGTTTGGAAAGTTCTTTCAAGGATATGGACCTTGAGTTGCTACTCGGAGTGGACATTAAACCATCCAAACTCAACGACGACGCTGTGGGTAGGGTTTTGGACCAAGTGTGGGAAGCCGGGACTGGCAGACTCCTTACGGCAGTGGCGTTGAGAGCGGTGAAGATGTTCTCTCTGGATACGTCACGAGTCCACCATGATACCACCAGCGTGACAGTTTATGGCGACTATGACCTCTATGCAGATACCGGCCATGCGCAACCCTTCGTGATTACCTATGGATTCAGTAAGGACCACCGTCTGGATCTCAAACAACTGGTTCATTCCCTTTTGTGCGTGGACCATGGCATTCCCATCTGGAGCAAGTACGAAAACGGGAATGAATACGACAAGATCATTAACAAGAATCTGATGGGTCGGATCGTAGAAAAGATGAGCGAGTTCGGTCAGAAAAATCCTTTGTACATAGCTGACTCTGCGTTGGTCACCCAGGATAACCTGGATCTAATGTCGGATGAAGAGAAGGGTTTTTGCTTTGTAACCAGGCTTCCGGCCACCTATGGCGAATGTGACTCAGCAATAGCCAGAGCAGTCCAGGCGGAAAGCTGGGATGATCTGGGCATTCTGGCTGAGACTTCATCCAGCTCTAGTAGACTACCAGCGCATTATCACGGTTTTGAGACTAGCGTTACCCTGCACGACAGAGCATATCGGGCCCTGGTGGTTCATTCTTCCGCTCATGACAAGAGAAAGACGAAAAAGCTTGAGCGACTGCTCAGCCAGGACCTGAGCCAAATGATTAAAGTCAAGACTGAGCAGGAGAAGCTCAGCTATGCCTGTATTCCCGATGCGCAAGCTGCCATGTTACGGCTAGACAATGGAAAGTTCCACAAGCTCATGGGACACATCGAGGAGGTACACCGTTATGGGAGGGGAAGACCCAAAGTCGATGGCAGTCGCTGCCTCAATGGGATCAGCTATCGGATCAGACTTGAGATCGAGCGTATGGAAGAGTCAATAGAAAAGGCCGAGAAGCAGGCAGGCTGCTTTGTCCTTTTAAGTAACGTTCCTTCAGAGACTATGGACTCAAGGGGCCTTCTTGAAGCGTACAAGGCCCAGGACATAGTGGAGAGGAACTTCGGTTTCCTCAAAGATGAGCTGATAGTCAACAGTCTATTCCTGAAGAGTCCCGCACGTATAGAAGCCCTTGGATTGGTCCTGGTTCTTTCCTTAATGATCTGGCGTCTCATGGAAAGGACCATGAGGATTGTCACTCAAGGTTCAGGAAACCACCATCATCGGTTGGGAAAAGCGACAGACCTCCCGGCCGACATCGTTCATGATGACCACGAGATTCCATTCGGTCATCGTGCTCCGTACCAACGATGGGCGTTTTCTGGGTAATCCATTGGATGACATCCAGCTGGCATATCTCAAAGCTTTGGGTTTGAGTCAGGAAATCTTCACGAAAGCATAGGTGAACACTTAACAATTTTGTGCCCCGATCAAAAAGATCAAGACAAGCGTTGTAAAACTCACACAAAAAAGGCGGTGAGAATGGCGCCAATCTGAGGTATAACTTTCAAAGTCGCCTTTAAAGGCTATCTTTCTGAAAAATACCACTTCCCACACTCTTGGGGGCGCGGAACGTGGGTTGTGTCCAGCACTCCCATCTCGTTTCCTTTTAACGCTAATTCATGCTTGACCCATAGCCCAGTTAATACGATTCTTGTCCTTTCATGTCTTATTCTTATGCACATTCTCATTCAGGTCACAGGTTAGTTCTGAGGGATTATATCTGTCCAAATTTGTGATTCTATCAGTATCAGCTTTGTATCATAAAGGAACCTTTAGGATCCTTGGCTACTGATCTAACTCCAATACCCAGGAAAGTATCTGCTGGGAAACTAGCTGATTGTAAAAATAATTGGGATGCCCATCATCAACAGAGTAGTCACTCCAATTGAACTGAGCGCTTTGCTGATTATTTATTATTGCGCCTCTCGCCATTATATAATCTATTTTCTTTTTATGAAAAACGTCAACTAAGTAGTTCACCCTCCAGTCGGGAGCCTTGACCATTCTTTTTGGCCATTCAAAAAGCACAAATATGTGACGAATATTATTAAATTTCAGTTCATCTGCAAGGCTGCCAATAATTGGAGTACTAACCTCCTTTATATTTTGTTTATCCTCTTCCAATGATTTCATCCATAGCCGAATATTTTCCGGTAAAGGACCTTCATGAACCAAGAGTCTCCATAAATAAGAATTGATTTTCGGGGGGTTGTCACGAAAAAAAATGTCGACGTACGAGAAAAGATGTGAATTCTTCAACCTTAACTTACCGTTACTAGCTTCAAAGTAGGGTTTAAGCCCCCAGGTTACTGGCATGATGTTCCTATCCAAATCGTAGTTCATAATACCTATTATTACGATTGGGTTGCGGTATCTCATAATCGTGCTTCGATAAAGTAATAATACCTGGTCAACTCCATAGCCACTAACCCCATAATTTATCAAATAATAGGATTTGTTGAAGTCAGGATGTTTGTTCAGGATGCCTTGAAAACATTCCTCTTCGGTTGTATGACATTGCGCAAATGAATCACCGAACAGAAGTACGGGAGTCCTACCTCGTAGATTCTTATCGTCTATATGGGCATAATCTCCATCTACATAGTCTATACGGTCGTTTCTCCATCCCAGATTTTCGTCCGTTGGGGGAATATATTTGTGTCCGAAAAAGTGCCGCAATTTGAAAAAATCTAAATCCCATTCGTTTGCGTAAAATTCAGCTCGCCTCAAAGGACCCATGAATGAACCACCATTAAATAACAAATAACGGAAGACTAGTTCAGATAGAAGCAGCGCAAATGTCATAGAGGCCAGAATTAATAAAATAGAACAGGTGAACTTACTTTTCTGTCCACATTCTGCGTGTTCGTGAGTCAAACTTCCCTCCGCGGATTGTTGAATCATCTGCAAAGCTAACCGCTAAACAGACTTTTGGAACATCATTTCACAAGACTAACTAAGGGCCATTGGTTGCCATACATAAAAAGATTTATCGCAACTTTCTTTCATGAATGAAGTAGCAAAAAGATAATTAAAACAATCCAATAGGCCAGCAACGGGGCGGTCATTTTGCTACCAATATATTTTGCACACGAAAAAGACTCCAAGGGACATTGCCCCACCCTTAGGACTACCCCATTTGAGATTGGGGATCAAGGACTTAAAGACTGCTGAGATCAGCTTTTAGTGAAGCTTAAGATCGTCTCGCTTTTTAATGGTAAGGAATCATAAACTTAAATAGCCTCATCCTGCTTCGGCTTCTAAAATAAATCCCGAGAATGGTTTTCGCAGCAAAAACCCTGTTCTCTGGTGTTTAAATGAATGCCAGTATTAAATTAGGTTAAGGAACGTTAAGTAATTTTATCCAAGTCCTGTGGCATGATTAGCAAAGATTATTGGGTTTTTGGCTCAAGGTATGATTGGGCAGTTTCTGATCCATCTGAACTGAACGGCTACCTCGATCTGGACCCCGAAACTCAGAGCCATGATTTTGATTCAATCCTGGCCCATTTATCGACAGCGATGATTCGTTACCTGTTCCTTGTTTTAAAACATGGACTTGCCGAAATAATAGGAACTTGGGTGATCTTTTCATGGTCACGCTGAAGAGATGAAGGATCTCTCCATCTCCTAAGTGCTGGTTGGAATAATGTCAAGGACATGGGATAAAGTGCGTAAAGTATATTAGACGCCCGAGCGGAATGTGCTAAGAAATAATTGAGGCAATTATGATAAAGGTTTTAACCATTAAAAGGCCTCGCGCTTGAACCAATTACGAAAATTTAGTAAGTAGTATGACTTGTTGGGAAATCCGTTCCAAAACTAAGGGCAGTATTTTTTTGAGCCCTTTGTTTGAAACTGATCAAGATATGAATTGAAGTCCTAAGCCTGCTTATGTATGATTCGAGCCTCGATTAAGAAAGCAAGGAGAGGCTTCATGGCTTACAACAACTCCGATGAAATGATTTCTGTTCCTCTTCTGGACCTAAAAGCTCAGTATCAATCGATCAAGCATGAAATAATGCCAGTTGTCGAAAGGGTTATGGAAAGCCAGTATTTTATACTGGGCCCTGAGGTTGAGAGCTTAGAGCGAGAAATCGCCGAATATTGTGGAACTAAATATGCCGTGGGAGTCTCTTCAGGAACCGACGCTTTGCTAGCCTGTCTGATGGCTTTGAAAATCGGCCGTGGAGATGAGGTCATTACCACTCCTTTTACTTTTTTTGCAACTGTGGGAAGTATTTTGAGGTTGGGCGCTACTCCGGTTTTCTTAGACATTGATAAAGATACTTTCAACATTGACACCCGCAAAATGAACAGAGCAATTTCTTCAAAAACGAAAGCCATTCTACCTGTACATCTATTTGGTCAATGCGCTGACATGGATCCGATTCTCGACTTAGCCAAAAAACATGAGATACCGGTAATAGAGGATGCGGCCCAAGCGATTGGAAGCGAGTACAAAGGAGTCAGATCTGGTGGAATTGGGAATCTAGGATGCTTTTCATTCTTCCCATCGAAGAATTTGGGCTCATTTGGAGACGGCGGCATAATAACTACAAACGATTCCTCTATGGCCGATTTGTTGAGGCAAATTAGAAACCAAGGATCAAAAACTAAATACTTCCATGATATATTAGGCGCCAATTTCAGGTTGGATGCGCTACAGGCTGCCATTCTCAGGATAAAACTGAGGCGTCTGGATACCTGGACCGAAAAACGGCGCATCAACGCCTTTTATTATTCCAAAAGGCTGGAAGAAACGGGTTTGTCTCCGAAGTACATAGCCCCTCCCAAGATAGTCTTTGAGCGACACGTTTTCAATCAATACGTCATAAGAGCTAAAAATAGGGATTCATTAAAGAATTTTCTTCAATCCAAGAGAATTGTCACGGAAATATATTATCCTAGACCTATGCATCTTCAGGAGTGCCTCGGTAGCCAAAAGATGGACGAGGGCTCTCTCCCCATCAGTGAAGCAGCGGCTGGAGAGGTCCTGGCTCTACCGATTTACCCTGAATTGACCCTAGACCAAAAAGAATATGTGATCGCTATGATTCAGGAATTTTACCAAGGATAATTTACCAACAAGTGGCTTCAATGAGTTCAGCGGAATTATTTTTTGGGAAACAGCCTGTATGAATAAGAAAAGTTTTGAACGGATCAGAATTCAAGGTCTAACGAGTCAGCAAGTACGCCCTTGTCCAGGTACAATATACGTTTGGATCTTTGAGCTGCCCTCGGATCATGGGTCACCATAATAATTGTTTTTTCAAACAATTCATTCAGTTGTTGAAGCAAATCGAGGACCTCAGTGGCTGATCTTTTGTCCAGGTCGCCTGTAGGTTCGTCAGCTACCAGAATTATTGGGTCCGTAACTATTGCTCTGGCAATCGCTACCCTCTGTTGTTGCCCTCCCGAAAGTTGAGAAGGATAATGGTCCATTCGATCTGACAAGCCGACCGCTTCAAGAGCTGATTTTGCATGTTCCTTTCTTTCCCTCCTGTCCAGAGATGTCAGCAACAGTGGAAGCTGAACATTTTCAAGGGCATTCAACACTGGAATGAGATTATAAAACTGAAAAATAAATCCCACATGAGTAGATCTCCACTTGCTCAACTGGGCTTCGTTCAGATTGGAGATATTGACACCCCCGATTTCTAGAATTCCCTCATCAGCGCTGTCAATTCCCGCTATTAAATTGAGCAGCGTAGTTTTTCCCGAACCGGAAGGCCCCATCAGCGAAAGGAATTCTCCACTGTCAACCTCTATTGAGATGTCCCTCAGAACAGGGATATCCTGGGCCCCTCGCCTATATGATTTCGAAAGATTCTTGACCAACACTATTGGTTTACTGTCGGAAGCCATCATTCCTTTACCTTAACTTTGGCTCCATCTTTTAACTGTTCAATCAATTTGATGACCACCAAATCACCGTCTTTTAATCCTGACATTACTTCAACAGTTTCATCCCACTTCCGACCAACACTAATTTCCGCCTCTCGAATGATTGTGTCTTCGACTTTGAAGACATAATTCTTTGCTTGTTCTATTCTTATAGCAGCATTTGGAACACCCAAAAATGGAACATTTTCTTCCCTTGTCAGGGGTCTGGACAGGAATGCAACTTTAGCGCTCATCTCTGGCAAAACTTTGTCATCAAGATCGTCGAACTTGACTTTGGTCAAAACCGTAGCTTTTGATCTATCGGCGGTAGGGACTATCATGTGAACTTTTCCCGGAAATCTGTCATTTGGAAAGGCATCCAACCTAATTTCCGCAGGCGCTCCTAGCGTCACTTTCTCCAAGCTCGATTCAGAAACATCCACTTCGACCATTAGAGACTGCATATCAGCCATTGTCACAACTGAAGCCTTTGCGTTGAGCGAAGCGCCCATAGGGGCAACAACTTCTCCCTCTTCCGCGCTCTTTGTCAGAATTACTCCGTCAAAAGGGGCTAAAATGTACGATTGCTCAAAATTAACTTCAGCCACTTTTACAGAAGCCTCGGCCTTTTCCACACTAAACCTTGCTGATGTCTCGGCGGCGCTAGCTTTCTTGTATCGCGCTTCCGCTGAGTCAACGGCCTGAACCGACACTGAACCAGACTCCTTTAAGGAGGTTTGTCGATTATAATTTAAGGTTGCGTCATCAAGTTCTGCAGTGGCGTTTTTCAGGTTCGCTTTGGCGACCCTCAAAGTTGCAGTCGCCTCCTCCAAAGCGGCCTTGAGATCTCGGTTTTCTAATTGAGCGATGGTGTCCCCTTGTTTCACCCTTTTACCTTCCTCAACATACAATTTCTCTAGCCTGCCGGTGGCTTTTGAGGATACGGCGGCTTTTCTCTGAGCCACAACGTAACCGCTGGCATTTAGAATGGTCAGGGCCTTGGACGGAAAAGTCATTGTCACTTTTGCCACGCTCACTTCAATTGGGCTTTGTAACAATCCGCTCCAAAGAATGAGAAAAATAACTGTCGCAAGTATTCCGGTAATTATAGCGCCAGTGAAAAAACGCCTTCTCACTAGGGCTCCCTGATTCCATTTTTGGTCACTTCTTATCTTCAGTTTGGACAGGTCGTCATTTTCCATTTGTGCTCTCACTCTAGTAGCCTGCCGCATTGTAACAGTCCAAGAATCATTGCTTGTCATGGAGTTTTAAACAGTATAGCATAATATAGATCATCATGATTGAACTGGCATGTCATCAAGGTATTTGTGGTGGCCCACAAATTATTATTTTACACAACCAATCTAGAGTCGTAGGATCTCGACTTGCCTCATGCTGGAGAACATCTTGAATTCATCGAAAAAGTCCATTTTGAGGATACTGATTTCGGCAATCGGATTGTTGGTCGTAACCCCAATTCTCAGTATTCCCCTGCTTGGAGCTTTTATTTTCGTCAAACCGGGAAATTTTGCGTATCGTATAATGAAGCTCTGGGCAATCATCATTTCGAAACTGATGGGATTAAGATTTTCAGTTTCAGGCTTAGAGAATGTCGTGGAAGGGACTTCATATATTATCACTCCCAATCATCAGGGCAACATGGACATTCTGGCCCTTGTTTGCGCCTTGCCAGTCAAATTCAGGTGGGTTCTTAAAAAGGAG
>Ga0067045_1030659_pt1 | contig 14520 bp, 10 predicted proteins | sample TerdegcTABiofilm_FD_59184 | JGI IMG/M metagenome (GOLD analysis project Ga0067045, IMG submission 59184) | Combined Assembly of (Gp0054472, Gp0054536) Wastewater bioreactor microbial communities from Singapore -Terephthalate degrading...
GCCCGGCGACAACGTGAGCATCACCGTCAAGCTCATCGCCCCGATCGCGATGGAAGAAGGCCTGCGCTTTGCCATCCGCGAAGGCGGCCGCACCGTCGGCGCCGGCGTGGTGTCGAAGATTATCGAGTAACGGGGTCGTCCGTTTGCAGGTTTTGCGGAGTGCTCCGGGCACAGCGCACTCCGATCTGTTCCAATATCGGCCGTTGCCTGTTTTTGCAGACAACGGCCTTGGTGCTAGAAGGTACAGGGGCATAGCTCAATTGGCAGAGCGTCGGTCTCCAAAACCGAAGGTTGGGGGTTCGATTCCCTCTGCCCCTGCCACTCCGGATCCTCCCGGAGTCCTCTCTCGGGGTCGCTTGCGCGTCAATCCAATCCATATGGCCAATCCCTCAGTTCAGACCGTCTCCACCGGGGCGGACAAAGCGAAGCTGGGCGCCGCCGCGGTGCTGCTGCTGGCTGCGCTCGGCTTGTTTTATGGCCTGGGCGGTCAGCCGATGTGGGTGCGGGTCGTCGCGCTGCTGGTGTTGCTGGCGGCGGCGGTGGTGGTGTTTTTTCTGTCCGAGCCGGGCAAGGCGCTGATCGCCTACGGCCAGGACGCGGTGCGCGAAACCAAAAAAGTCGTCTGGCCGAGCCGCAAGGAGGCCATTCAGATGACCGCGATCGTCTTCGGTTTTGTGATTCTGATGGCCATTTTTCTCTGGGTCACCGACAAGTCGCTGGAATATGTGCTCTATGACCTGATTTTGGGTTGGAAGCGCTAGGAGCATGACAATGGCTGAAACACCAACGATGGCGCCGCAACCGGGCAAGCAGTGGTATGTCGTCCATGCCTATTCCGGCATGGAGAAGGCGGTGCAGCGCAACCTGACCGAGCGCATCGAGCGTGCGGGCATGCAGTCCAAGTTCGGCCGCATTCTGGTGCCCACCGAGGAAGTGGTCGAAATCAAAAACGGCCACAAGAGCATCACCGAGCGCCGCTTCTTTCCCGGCTACGTGCTGGTCGAGATGGAAATGGACGACGCCACCTGGCACCTGGTCAAGCACACCAGCAAGGTCACCGGTTTCGTCGGCGGGGCGAAAAACCGCCCGGTGCCGATCAGCGAAGCCGACGTGGCCAAAATCATGAGCCAGATGCAGGAAGGCGCGGAAAAGCCGCGTCCCAAAGTGCAGTTCGAAGTCGGCGAAATGGTGCGCATCAAGGAAGGGCCGTTCACCGATTTCAACGGCAACGTCGAAGAGGTCAACTACGAAAAATCGCGGCTGCGCGTGTCGGTCACCATTTTTGGCCGCGCCACGCCAGTCGAGCTGGAGTTTCAGCAGGTCGAACGGCAGTAAGCCGTGCGGACCGCTGGCTGAGCGGGGCGGCGGCGCAGAGACGTCGCCGCATCCCCTGGCAGCCCATCCCGTCCGGGCTGCACTTTCTTCTCAAGGGACGGGTCTCGGGGAGCCGTCAGGCGTTCGAACCCATCAGGAGTCAATATGGCAAAAAAAATCGTCGGCTTCATCAAGCTGCAAGTGCCAGCGGGTAAAGCCAATCCCTCGCCGCCGATCGGCCCGGCGCTGGGCCAGCGCGGCCTCAACATCATGGAGTTCTGCAAGGCGTTCAACGCGCAGACTCAGGGTGTCGAGCCGGGGCTGGCGCTGCCGGTGGTGATCACCGCCTACGCCGACAAATCGTTCACCTTCGTCATCAAGACGCCACCCGCCGGCGTGCTGATCAAGAAGGCGCTCAAACTGGAGAAGGGTTCGGCCAAGCCGCACACCGACAAGGTCGGCAAGATCAGCCGCGCGCAGCTCGAAGAGATTGCCAACACCAAGATGAAAGATCTGACGGCCGCCGATCTGGATGCGGCCGTGCGCACCATCGCCGGCACCGCGCGGTCGATGGGCGTGACCGTGGAGGGCGTGTAAATGGCCAAAATGCCGAAGCGTTATGCGGCCCTGCGGGCCAAGGTGGATTCCAACAAGCTGTACCCGATCGACGAGGCGCTGGCGCTGGTCAAGGAATGCGCCACCGCCAAATTCGACGAATCGATCGACGTGGCCGTCAGCCTGGGGGTCGATACCCGTAAATCCGACCAGGTCGTGCGCGGCGCCGTAGTGCTGCCCGCGGGGACTGGCAAGACCAAGCGTGTGGCCGTGTTCGCCCAGGGCGCCAAGGCCGAAGAGGCCAAGGCCGCGGGTGCGGACATCGTCGGCTTCGAGGATCTGGCCGAGCAGATCAAGGCCGGCAACCTGAATTTCGACGTGGTCATCGCCTCACCCGATGCGATGCGCGTGGTTGGTGCGCTGGGCCAGATTCTCGGCCCGCGCGGGCTGATGCCCAACCCCAAGGTCGGCACCGTCACTCCGGACGTGGCCGCGGCGGTGAAGAACGCCAAGGCCGGTCAGGTGCAGTTCCGCGCCGACAAGGCGGGCATCGTCCACGGCACCATCGGCCGCGCGTCGTTTGCCCCCGAAGCGTTGCGCAGCAACCTCACGGCGCTGATCGACGCCCTGCAAAAAGCGCGGCCGCAGGCGGCCAAGGGCATTTATCTGAAAAAAGTTGCCGTGTCCTCGACCATGGGCATTGGCGTGCGTGTCGATACGGCCACGGTGAACGCCGCGGTATCGGCGCAGTAATCGAGGAGGCAGGGCCCGGCCGTTTGCCGCCGGGCTGGCAGAAATTGGTGGGCCGGGGCAGCCGATGCTGCGCCGGGCGATCCAAGACCGCAGGCGCGGGGCGCTGGCCCCGCTTAATTCGGCCGGCCACTGGCGCCGCCGGGTCTGCGCAGATGGCGAACCCGCTGGACGAGAGAACGGGCAGAGCGTGAGCGCTGTCTGGGGTCACTCCAGAGGACGCTGGTACAGGCGCCGTGCACCGCAAGCGGGTACGGCAATTTCTTCAGGAGTCAATCTTGAGTCTCAACCGCTCTGAAAAGCAAGCGTCAGTCGAGGAAATCTCGGCGCTGGCCGCCAAGGCGCAGTCCCTGGTGCTGGCCGAGTACCGCGGCATTGCCGTCGAGCAGATGACCAAGCTGCGCAAACAGGCACGCGACAACGGGGTGCACCTGCGGGTGTTCAAAAACACCCTGGCCCGTCGCGCCGTGCGGGGTACCCCGTGCGAAGCCATTGTCGCAGACATGACCGGGCCGCTGATCTACGGATTTTCCGAAGATGCGGTGGCTGCGGCGCGGGTCATCCACGACTTTGCCAAAACCAACGACAAGCTGGTCATCCGCTCGGGGATTGTCAACGGCAAGGCGCTCGACGCCGCCGGGGTCAAGAACCTGGCCAGCATCCCGCCGCGCGACGTGCTGCTCGCCCGTCTGCTGGGCGTGATGAAGGCGCCGGTGTCCGGTTTTGCCGTGGCGCTCGGACAGCTGGCGAAAAAACGCGAGGCCGAAGCAGCCTGAACGGGTCTGCACCGCCTGACGCTTTTCACTCGTTTTCATTCAACCATTCTCTCGGAGTCATCAAATGGCGATTTCCCAACAGGACATTCTCGATGCAGTCGGCAACATGACCGTGCTCGAACTCAACGATCTGGTCAAGGCGTTTGAAGAAAAATTCGGCGTCTCCGCCGCGGCGATGGCCGTGGCCGCGCCGGGCGCGGGTGGCGCGGCCGCCGCCCCGGTGGAAGAGCAGACCGAATTCAACGTCACCCTGCTCGAAGCCGGTGCCAACAAGGTCAGCGTGATCAAGGCGGTGCGCGAGCTCACCGGCCTGGGTCTGAAAGAAGCCAAGGATCTGGTCGACGGCGCACCCAAGGTCGTGAAGGAAGGCCTGCCCAAGGCAGACGCCGAAGCGGCGAAGAAAAAGCTGGAGGAAGCCGGCGCCAAGGCAGAGATCAAGTAAGTCACTGTCGTCGTGCAGGCCCGGAAGGTCGATCGGCCTCCCGGGCTTTCGCGCCTTCTGCCGGCGCAGGCCGGCAGACCGGTGCTCGGATGGCCTGGAAAGCGACGGCCGGGTCATGCGATCACTGATTTTGTCCCTGTGGAGCGGAGCGTATCCATGTCCTACTCGTTCACTGAGAAAAAACGCATTCGCAAGAGCTTTGGCAGCCGCCAGAGCGTGCTGGATGTTCCTTATCTGCTGGCTACGCAGATCAACTCCTACGAGGCCTTTTTGCAAAAAGACCTTCCTCCGGCGCAGCGGCAGGACGAAGGGCTGGAAGCGGCGTTCCGCGCGATTTTCCCTATCGTGTCGCACAACCAGAACGTGCGCATGGAATACGGCGGCTATACGCTGGCCAAGCCGGTGTTCGACGTGCGCGAGTGCCAGCAGCGCGGCCTGACCTACGCCAGCGCGCTGCGCGCCAAGGTGCGGCTGATCGTCATGGACCGCGAGGCGGCCAAGCCCACGGTCAAGGAGGTGAAGGAGCAGGAGGTTTACATGGGCGAGATTCCGCTCATGACCGACAAGGGCTCGTTCATCATCAACGGCACCGAGCGGGTGATCGTCAGCCAGCTGCACCGCTCGCCCGGGGTGTTTTTCGAACACGACAAGGGCAAGACCCACAGCTCGGGCAAGCTGCTGTTTTCCGCCCGCATCATCCCGTATCGCGGTTCGTGGCTGGACTTCGAATTCGACGCCAAGGACATTCTGTATTTCCGCGTCGACCGTCGCCGCAAAATGCCGGTGACCATTCTGCTCAAGGCGCTCGGGCTGAACCCTGAGCAGATCCTGGCGCATTTCTTCGCCTTCGACCATCTGCAGCTGATGGACGACGGCGCGCTGCTCGAATTCGTCCCTGACCACTTCAAGGGCGAGGTCGCGCGCTTTGACATCGTCGACAAAAACGGCAAGGTGGTGGTGGCCAAGGACAAGCGCATCAACGCCCGCCATCTGCGCGAGCTCGAACAGAGCGGCACCACCCGGCTGTCGGTGCCCGAGGACTTTCTCATCGGCAAGGTGCTGGCGAAAAACCTGGTGTCGCAGGACACCGGCGAAATCGTCGCCCGCGCCAACGACGAGCTCACCGAGCCGCTGCTGAAAAAAATCCGCGAGGCCGGCATCCAGCAGATCCAGACGCTGTACGTCAACGACCTCGACCAGGGCGCGTTCATCTCCCAAACCCTGCGCATCGACGAGGTCGCCGACCAGCTCGCCGCGAAGGTGGCGATCTACCGCATGATGCGCCCCGGCGAGCCGCCGACCGAGGACGCGGTGGAAGCGCTGTTTCACCGCCTGTTCTTCGATCCGGACGCTTACGACTTGTCGCGCGTAGGGCGGATGAAATTCAACCGCCGTCTGGGGCGTGAAGAGGTCGAGGGCGACATGGTGCTGTCGCACGACGACATCATGGCGGTGATCAAAACCCTGGTGGAGCTGCGCAATGGTCGCGGCCAGGTCGACGACATCGATCACCTCGGCAACCGCCGCGTGCGCTGCGTCGGCGAGCTGGCGGAAAACCAGTTCCGCGCCGGTCTGTCGCGCATCGAGCGCGCGGTCAAGGAGCGTCTGGGCCAAGCCGAGACCGAAAACCTGATGCCGCACGACTTCATCAACTCCAAGCCGATCTCCGCGGCGATCAAGGAGTTCTTCGGCTCCAGCCAGCTGTCGCAGTTCATGGACCAGACCAACCCGCTGTCGGAGATCACGCACAAGCGGCGGGTTTCGGCCCTGGGCCCCGGGGGACTCACGCGCGAGCGCGCCGGCTTCGAGGTGCGCGACGTGCACCCGACGCATTACGGCCGCGTCTGCCCGATCGAAACCCCCGAAGGCCCGAACATCGGTCTGATCAATTCGCTGGCGCTGTTCGCCCGGCTCAACGAATACGGCTTCATCGAAACGCCGTACCGCCGGGTGATCGACCGCAAGGTCACCGACCAGATCGACTACCTCTCGGCGATCGAGGAAGGCAAATACGTCATCGCCCAGGCCAACGCCGGAATGGACGAAAACGGCCTGCTCAACGACGAGTTGGTTTCGGCGCGCGAAGCCGGTGAATCCATCATGGTCTCGCCCGAGCGGGTGCAGTACATGGACGTGTCGCCCAGCCAGATCGTCTCGGTGGCCGCCTCGCTCGTGCCCTTCCTGGAGCACGACGACGCCAACCGCGCGCTCATGGGCGCGAACATGCAGCGTCAGGCCGTGCCGGTGCTGCGCCCGGAAAAACCGCTGGTCGGCACCGGGGTCGAGCGCGTCACCGCGGTGGACTCGGGCACCGTGGTCACCGCGCTGCGCGGTGGCGTGGTCGATTACGTCGACAGCGCGCGCATCGTGGTGCGCGTCTTCGATGCCGAAACGCAGGCCGGCGAGGTCGGCGTGGACATTTACAACCTCATCAAATACCAGCGTTCCAACCAGAACACCAACATCCACCAGCGCCCCATCGTCAAGCCGGGCGACCGCATCGCCAAGGGCGACGTGATCGCCGACGGCGCCTCGACCGACCTGGGCGAGCTGGCGCTGGGGCAGAACATGCTGGTGGCGTTCATGCCGTGGAACGGCTACAACTTCGAGGACTCGATCCTGCTGTCCGAGCGCGTCGTCGCCGACGACCGCTTCACCTCGATCCACATCGAGGAACTGAGCGTGCCGGCGCGCGACACCAAGCTCGGCGCGGAAGAAATCACCCGCGACATCCCCAACCTGTCGGAGCACCAGCTCGCCCGTCTGGACGAGTCGGGAATCATCTACATCGGCGCCGAAGTCGAGGCCGGTGACGTGCTGGTCGGCAAGGTCACGCCCAAGGGCGAGACCCAGCTCACTCCCGAAGAAAAGCTGTTGCGCGCGATCTTCGGCGAAAAGGCGTCCGACGTGAAGGACACTTCGCTGCGCGTGCCCTCGGGCATGTACGGTACGGTGATCGACGTGCAGGTGTTCACCCGCGAAGGCATTGCGCGCGACAAGCGGGCGCAGCAAATCATCGACGACGAACTCAAGCGCTACCGTCTGGACCTCAACGACCAGATGCGCATCGTCGAGGCCGACACCTTCGACCGCCTGGCCAAGCTGCTCAGCGGCAAGACGGCCAACGGCGGGCCGAACAAGCTCGCCAAGGGGGCGACGATCACTGCCGCCTACCTCGAACAAACCGACCGTTATCACTGGTTCGACATCCGCCCGGCCGACGAGGCGGTGGCGCAGCAGATGGAGCAGCTCAAGGAGTCGCTGGAAAAGCGGCGCCACGAGTTCGACCTGATGTTCGAGGAAAAGCGCCGCAAGCTCACCCAGGGCGATGAGCTGCCCACCGGGGTGCTGAAGATGGTCAAGGTGTATCTGGCGGTCAAGCGCCGGCTGCAGCCCGGCGACAAGATGGCCGGGCGTCACGGCAACAAGGGTGTGGTGTCCAAGATCGTGCCGGTCGAGGACATGCCGCACATGGCCGACGGCACGCCGGTGGACATCGTGCTCAACCCGCTGGGCGTGCCCTCGCGCATGAACATCGGGCAGATTCTCGAAACCCACCTCGGCTGGGCGTCGCTGGGCATCGGCAAGCGCATCGACGCCATGCTGCAGGCGCACGCCAAGGCCGCCGAGCTGCGCGAGTTTCTTTCTACCCTGTACAACTTCAGCGGCAAAAAAGAGCAGCTCGACGCGCTCAGCGACGCCGAGGTGCTCGAATTGGCCGCTAACCTCAAGGCCGGCCTGCCGATCGCCAGCCCGGTGTTCGACGGCGCCAGCGAAGCGGAAATCGGCCAGATGCTCGACTTTGCCTTCCCCGACGACGTGGCGAAGAAACTGCAGCTCACGGCGTCGAAAAAGCAGGTCATGCTCACCGACGGGCGCACCGGTGAACCGTTCGAGCGCCCCGTCACCGTGGGCATCATGCACGTGCTCAAACTGCATCACCTGGTCGATGACAAGATGCACGCCCGTTCCACCGGCCCGTACTCGCTGGTCACGCAGCAGCCGCTGGGCGGCAAGGCGCAGTTCGGCGGCCAGCGCTTCGGCGAGATGGAGGTGTGGGCGCTCGAAGCCTACGGCGCGTCGTATGTGCTGCAGGAGATGCTCACCGTCAAGTCCGACGACACGCAAGGCCGCACCAAGATGTACGAAAGTATCGTCAAGGGCGACCACACCATCGACGCCGGCATGCCCGAGTCGTTCAACGTGCTGATCAAGGAAATTCGCTCCCTGGGTCTGGACATCGAACTCGAACGCAATTGATTGAGGCCACGCCCGCCGCAGCCGTGCTGCGCCGGGCTGGCAACCGAAGGAGTCACAGCATGAAAGCGCTACTCGACCTGTTCAAGCAGTTCCACCAGGATGAGCATTTCGACGCCATCCGCATCGGCCTGGCGTCGCCGGAAAAAATCCGTTCGTGGTCGTTCGGCGAGGTGAAAAAGCCCGAGACCATCAATTACCGCACCTTCAAGCCCGAGCGCGACGGCCTGTTCTGCGCCAAGATTTTCGGCCCGATCAAGGACTACGAGTGCCTGTGCGGCAAGTACAAGCGGCTGAAGCACCGCGGCGTGATCTGCGAAAAATGCGGCGTCGAAGTCACGCAGAGCAAGGTGCGGCGCGAGCGCATGGGCCACATCGACCTGGCCAGCCCGGTGGCGCACATCTGGTTCCTCAAGAGCCTGCCCAGCCGTCTGGGCATCGTGCTCGACATGGCGCTGCGCGACATCGAGCGCGTGCTGTATTTCGAAGCCTACGTGGTCATCGATCCGGGGATGACGCCGCTGAAAGCCGGGCAGGTGCTGTCCGAGGAGGAGTACGCCGCCAAGCGCACCGAGTTCGGCGATGAATTTCAGGCGTCGATGGGCGCCGAAGGAATTCATGCGCTGCTGCACAACATGGATCTCGACCTGGAGATCGAAAAGCTGCGCGGCGACATGACCGGCTCGGACACCAAGGTGAAGAAAAACGTCAAGCGGCTGAAGGTGCTGCAGGCGTTCAAGGATTCAGGCACCAAACCCGAGTGGATGGTGATGACCGTGCTGCCGGTGCTGCCGCCGGATCTGCGCCCGCTGGTGCCGCTGGACGGTGGCCGCTTTGCCACCTCCGACCTCAACGACCTGTACCGCAGGGTCATCAACCGCAACAACCGCCTCAAGCGTCTGCTCGAACTGTCGGCGCCGGAAATCATCGTGCGCAACGAAAAGCGCATGCTGCAGGAGGCGGTCGATTCGCTGATGGACAACGGTCGCCGCGGCAAGGCGATGGTCGGGCAGAACAAGCGTCCGCTGAAGTCGCTGGCCGACATGATCAAGGGCAAGAGCGGCCGCTTCCGCCAGAACCTGTTGGGCAAGCGCGTGGACTACTCGGGCCGCTCGGTCATTACCGTGGGCCCGACTCTCAAACTGCACCAGTGCGGCCTGCCCAAGCTGATGGCGCTCGAACTGTTCAAGCCCTTCATCTTCCACAAGCTCGAAACCATGGGCGTGGCCACCACCATCAAGGCGGCCAAGAAAGAGGTCGAGGCGCAGACGCCGATCGTCTGGGACATTCTGGAAGACGTCATCCGTGAGCACCCGGTGCTGCTCAACCGTGCGCCGACGCTGCACCGTCTGGGCATCCAGGCGTTCGAGCCGCTGCTGATCGAAGGCAAGGCCATCCAGCTGCATCCGCTGGTGTGCGCGGCGTTCAACGCCGACTTCGACGGCGACCAGATGGCCGTGCACGTGCCGCTGTCGCTCGAAGCGCAGATCGAAGCCCGCGCGCTGATGCTCGCATCGAACAACATCCTGTTCCCGGCCAACGGCGAGCCATCGATCGTGCCGTCGCAGGACATGGTGCTGGGTCTGTACTACGCCACGCGCGAGCGCATCAACGGCAAGGGCGAAGGCATCGTGTTTGCCGACGTCGCCGAGGTGCAGCGCGCGCTCGACGCCGGGCATGTGGAAATCACCAGCCGTGTGAGCGTGCGCCTGACCGAGTACGAAAAAGACAAAGCCACCGGCACGTTCACGCCCAAGACCAGCGTGGTCGAGACCACGGTGGGTCGCGCGCTGCTGTCGGAGATCCTGCCCAAGGGGTTGCCGTTCAGCGTGATGAACAAGGCGCTGAAGAAAAAGGAAATCTCGCGGCTGATCAACGCCTCGTTCCGCCGCTGCGGCCTGCGCGAAACCGTGATCTTCGCCGACAAGCTGCTGCAGGCGGGTTTTAGCCTGGCGACCAAGGCCGGTATTTCCATCAGCATCGACGACATGCTGATTCCCGAGGAGAAGTACAAGGTCATCGCTCGCGCGGAAAAAGAGGTCAAGGAAATCGAGCAGCAGTACGCCTCCGGCCTGGTCACGCAGGGCGAGCGTTACAACAAGGTGGTGGACATCTGGGGCCGCGCCGGTGACGAGGTCGGCAAGGCGCTGATGAATCACCTGTCGAACCAGACGGTCAAGGACCGCCACGGCAAGGACGTGCGGCAGGAGTCGTTCAACTCCATCTACATGATGGCCGACTCGGGCGCGCGTGGCTCGGCGGCGCAGATCCGCCAGCTTGCCGGCATGCGCGGGCTGATGGCCAAGCCCGACGGCTCGATCATCGAGACCCCGATCACCGCGAATTTCCGCGAGGGGCTCAACGTGCTGCAGTACTTCATCTCCACCCACGGCGCGCGCAAGGGCCTGGCCGACACCGCGCTGAAAACCGCGAACTCCGGCTACCTCACCCGCCGTCTGGTCGACGTGACGCAGGATCTGGTGGTCACCGAGCAGGACTGCGGCACCAGCAACGGCACCAATATGCGCGCGCTGGTCGAAGGCGGTGAAGTCATCGAGTCGCTGCGCGACCGCGTGCTCGGCCGTGTGGCGGCTGTCGATGTGGTCAACCCGGAAACGCAGGAGGTCATCGTTCCGGCGGGAGAAATGCTCGACGAGGACGCGCTCGACCTGGTCGAGGCCGCGGGCATCGACGAAATCAAGGTGCGCACCGCGCTGACCTGCGAAACCCGCTACGGCATCTGCGCCAAGTGCTATGGCCGCGACCTTGGCCGCGGTTCGCTGGTCACCATTGGCGAGGCCGTGGGTGTGATCGCCGCGCAGTCCATCGGCGAGCCGGGCACGCAGCTGACCATGCGCACCTTCCACATCGGCGGTGCCGCGTCGCGGGCCGCTGTGGTGTCCAGCGTCGAGGCCAAGAGCGCGGGCACCGTGCGTTTCACCGCGACCATGCGTTATGTGACCAACACCAAAGGCGAGCAGGTGGTGATTTCCCGCTCGGGCGAAGTGCTGGTCACCGACGACCATGGCCGCGAGCGTGAACGTCACAAAGTGCCGTATGGTGCTTCGCTGTTCGTCAAGGACGGCATGGTCATCAAAGCCGGCACGCTGATCGCCAACTGGGACCCGCTGACCCGTCCGATCATCACCGAATACGCCGGCCAGGTGAAATTCGAGAACATCGAGGAGGGCGTGACCGTCGCCAAACAGGTGGACGAAGTCACCGGCCTGTCCACTCTGGTGGTCATCGACCCCAAACGCCGCGGCTCGGCCAAAGTGGTGCGCCCGCAGGTCAAACTGCTCGGAGACAAGGGGCAGGAAGTCAAAATCCCCGGCACCGACCACGCCGTGACCATCGGCTTCCCCGTCGGCGCGCTGATCCAGGTGCGCGACGGCCAGGACGTCGGCCCCGGCGAAGTGCTCGCCCGCATCCCGATGGAAGGGCAGAAGACCCGCGACATCACCGGCGGTCTGCCGCGCGTGGCGGAACTGTTCGAGGCGCGCTCGCCCAAGGATGCCGGCATGCTGGCCGAAACCACCGGTACCGTGTCGTTCGGCAAGGAAACCAAGGGCAAGGTGCGACTGGTCATCACCGACCTCGACGGCAACTCCAGCGAGTTCCTCATCCCCAAGGAAAAGAACGTGCTGGTGCACGAAGGCCAGGTGGTCAACAAGGGCGAACTCATCGTCGACGGCCCGGCCGAGCCGCAGGACATCCTGCGCCTGCTGGGTGTGGAAGCGCTGGCGCGCTACATCGTCGATGAGGTGCAGGACGTCTACCGTCTGCAGGGCGTGAAAATCAACGACAAGCACATCGAGGTGATCGTCCGCCAGATGCTGCGCCGCGTCGAGATCAAAGACCCCGGCGACAGCGATTACATCGCCGGCGAGCAGGTCGAGCGCTCCGAAGTGCTGGCCACCAACGACCAGCTCGTGCGCGACGGCAAGCTGCCCGCGACGTTCAACAACCTGCTGCTGGGCATCACCAAGGCCAGCCTGTCCACCGACAGCTTCATTTCCGCGGCGTCGTTCCAGGAAACCACGCGCGTGCTCACCGAAGCGGCGATCATGGGCAAGCGCGACGAGCTGCGTGGCCTGAAGGAAAACGTCATCGTCGGCCGCCTGATCCCGGCAGGCACCGGGCTGGCCTTCCACCAGGCACGCAAGGCCAAGGACGCGATGGAACAGGCCGACCGCGCCGCACAGGCCGCTGCCGAACTGCAGGCGCTGGAAGACAGCACGCTGCACTCGGCAGAGTCCGACAACGCCTCGGATGCGACATGATGCCCACCGCCCGGCCACGCTGCTGGCCGGGCCTCTTGCGATGACGCGATGTTTCTGCTATGATTTTTTGCTTCTGACGCGGGGTGGAGCAGCTCGGTAGCTCGTCGGGCTCATAACCCGAAGGTCGTTGGTTCAAATCCAGCCCCCGCAACCAATATTTGTTCAATGAAGCCAAGCACTGAGCGGTGCTTGGCTTTTTTTTTATCTGGTGGCGTTGATCGTGACCAGCGCGGCGACTTCCTGCTCGAAGTCTGCCGGCAGGGCGGCATACGGGTTGGGATTCAAGGGTAGGGTGGTCGAATACACCCAGCCGATGTGCCGGCCCGACAAAACATTCACCTCTTGCGCGTCGCCACTGCTTTGCACGGCGATTTCGGCAAACCGGCCAGCCGGATACGTGGTCTCCCAGGCGGACTGCGGCGTGGCGTTGACATTGGCCTGCGTGTCCTCCTCGTCGATGAACACGTCGGCCACCTGCGCGGTGACAAACGCCTGATCGAACGACGTCCCCGGGTTGGCGACGATGATGGCCGCGGGGTACAGGCTGCGAATGTAGTTCTTGATGGCCGTGTAGTACTTCAGGTTCGCCTTGGTGGCGGTCGTCGCCATCTCGTCGAGAAAAATGCCATCGACCGGAAACCAGGCAAAGTAATTGGCAATGTCTTTTTCCACGGCCTTGAGGCTGCGGTAGCCGTAACTGGTGTAGACGTAACCCAGGGTGCGTCCGCCCGAGCCGTCCAGGGTGTTGATCGCCGCGGTGTAACTGGCGTTCGGCCCTGAGCCCGGACCGGAATTGGGATTCATCACAGCCATCAGCGGCACCTGCGTCGCGGCTGACGCCAGGCGGTTCCAGTCGGTGGCGTCGAGCGCCGGATCGAAATACGCCGGGACGATCAACCCCAGGGCCGTCAGGTTTTGCGCCTGGGCCACACCGGCGGCGAGAAGCGTCACCGCCAGGATCGCACGGCACCACGGCTTCAGGAAAGGCGGCAATCGCACGATGGTTCCTTCAAGAAAACAGCAAACGCCAAAACTATACGATATCGATGCGCAGATTCGTCACGCAATTGTTTGCGGCAAATGGCCTCATCGGCGCACGGTGTCAACAGCAAGGATGAGAAAGGATCGCCACAACATGCCACCAGAAGATTTTTCCCGGCTTCCAGAAGCCAACCGGCCGATGCTGGCCGATGCGGGCGTCTTGGACGGACTGTTTCGCAAGCTCGGCGCGGACGTCCTGCACCTCAAGGCGGGGTTTGATGCGGGCAAGCCGGGGTTCGAGAACGCCAAGGACTTGCTGATCGAGGAGTGCCGCAAGTTCGCGCGCATCTTGGCTGGCGGCGACCCGGCGTTCGAGCCGCTGCCGTGGGCGGATTGGGTGCGCTGGCAGATGCGGATGGTGGTGCGCGTCGCGCATGACCCGGATGCGGACAAGTTGATGGACGTCTATACGGACATGGAGCACGTCGGCGCGGCGTTCGTGCTGCTGTGGGCGAAGATTGTCATGGCGGCATCCGATTCCCTTGCGTCAGGTGCGCAGACCGAGGAGCAGGTGAAGGCGCATCTCGACGAAGTGCGCGGGCATTTCGTCGGTACGGTTTTGGGGTTGAAGTGATGCGGCCTGTCAGTCCCTGCGTGAGCGGGGCAGCCTGTGGATGAACCCGCCCTACGCGCAGCCGCTGAGGTCGATCCCCGCGTGAGCGGGGCAGCCCCGTGCGCTTTGACCTGCGCGCGGGCAGCCCCAGGTCGATCCCCGCGTGAGCGGGGCAGCCGGGTGGATGCGCTCAGACAGTGGGCCGCATCCGGGTCGATCCCCGCGTGAGCGGGGCAGCCGGCCTCGCGCAGGCTGTTGATCCCCGGCTTGAGGGTCGATCCCCGCGTGAGCGGGGCAGCCGCAAAACGGGCGCGGCGGAGTCAGGCTCACGCAGGTCGATCCCCGCGTGAGCGGGGCAGCCCTGCCGGGGCTGGTGAAACGGCGTGAAGCCGAGGGTCGATCCCCGCGTGAGCGGGGCAGTGGCCGGCGACAATTAACTTGAGCGGTCGGCGACAACTATGTTGAGCGGTTGACGCACGCTGCCGGGGTGCGTGAAGCGGTCGGGTTTTAGAGTGGTCTATCTCGATGAGGAGGCAGCCACTGTGCCCG
>Ga0067045_1030655_pt1 | contig 14517 bp, 15 predicted proteins | sample TerdegcTABiofilm_FD_59184 | JGI IMG/M metagenome (GOLD analysis project Ga0067045, IMG submission 59184) | Combined Assembly of (Gp0054472, Gp0054536) Wastewater bioreactor microbial communities from Singapore -Terephthalate degrading...
CATCCCGTTTCAGGTTTGGCACCAAGCATATTGATCTGCACGACTGGCTATCCAATTACAGTGCAATAAAGATGCAGGGTGGGTTAAACTTACTTGCAAAGGTAATAGGTAAACCTGGCAAGGTTGAAATGAGTGGTGATGATGTGTATGATCTGTATAAAGCAGGCAAAATTGAAGAAATTCATGAATACTGCATCTCAGATGTTCTTGACACATACTTTGTGTTTTTACGAACAAGAGTAATGGTGGGTGAACTAAGCTATGAAAGAGAAAATGCAATTGTTCAGCAAACCAGAGTTTTTCTGGAACAAAATAAATCAAATTCTAAAGGATTTGAGCAGTATTTAAAAAACTGGAAATAGATTTTAACCTACATCTATTGTAATTATGGTTATATCATCTGTAATGTTTTCTTTGCTACCAGCCCATTGTAATACTTCATTAATAATCGTGTTTGTAAATTCACTGCCTTTCAGATGTTTATTTTCAATGATGGATTTTTTAAGTTTATCCAGATTGTATGGATGATTGTGTTTATTTCGTATTTCTATTAATCCATCAGTATAAAGAATTATCTTATCACCATTGTATATAGTAAATTGTGCTGTATGAAAATCAGATGATGGCCATATACCCATGACGTTTCCCTGTATTTTAATCTCTTCAACAGTACCCATTTTAGAATTAAAATATAATGGATAGGGATGCCCTGCGCGGGATAAACGTACTATCATATCGTCTATATCAAGATAACAGTATAATGCCGTAATAGGCTGATTACCAGTTTTGCCAATCAAAAGATCATTGATATTACGTAATACAATATCAGGATGTGCAGCATGATTATACTGTAATGTAAAAGCAATGTTAACAGTTGATGCTATCATGGATGCTGGAATTCCATGTCCAGTAACATCTGCAATAAATATTCCTGTGTGTTTATTGTCTATCTCAAAAAAATGATAAAAATCACCGCCAATGGTGGTAACCGGTAAATATACAATGTCAACTGAGATGCCAGAAAGACGAGGTGGTCCAGATGGCAAAATATTTCTTTGTATTTTTTTTGCAATATTCATCTCATGTGACAGTGCAACCAGCCTTTGTTGTTGAATGATATATTCTTCAAAAGCTATCATTGATTGAGTTACAACAAATATAAGAATACCAAAATGGCTGGAGTTTATTGTCTTTATTATTTGATGTGAAAACAATATATCATTTATAAGACAAGCAAAACCTAGAATAAGGCCAGCATAAAAAATTCGCTTTGTTTTTAAGTTTTTGCTTGTTTCTTTAATAAGAATAATGAGAAGACGGATGGAAATATATACAAGTGCCAGTTGTATGAATACCAGGGAAGAAGATAAGATATGTAGAGGAGCAATACAAACAAATAAAGTGAAAAATCCAAAGTAAAGGTCTGTTGTAAGTATGGTATACTTTTTAATTTTATCTGGATAGACGCTATTTACGAAATGGCAAAAAAGTATTGGTGTTATGGTTACAGTCAGGTATGATAGCCTGAAATTGATGCTCCATGGTGGGTTGAAAAAGCTTATTAGAAGCATTTCGTTGATAACAAGAATGCGTAAAGCCACAATCAATGAAAAAAGCCCTATGAAAATATTTTGCTTTGACCTGTTAATCAAATATAACCCTAAATGATAGATACCTATTACAGACAATGAAGCAAATACAAAAAGCTGAATATATATGGAATTATTATGAAAGCTCTCGATAATTTTAGGTGTCCCATAATAGACAGGATGTAAGATGCCTCCATTACGTTGCTGAAAATTTGCAACCTGTATGAATATTTCTGTAGTAGGGGATGTTACCAGAAATTGTATTATTGAAGGTAACTGGTTAGGTATCATGGTTTCCTTATTGCTGTTAACAAATCCACTTCGTGCTATTGGGATTCCATTAATAAATATTGCATATGAGGTGTGTGTAAAGGGCATTTTGATATACATAATAGAGCCGATAGTGTTTTTTGAATGCAACAGCGTAATATGATATGTCCCATACCCATGGGCAGGGTAGGATTTGAAATTTTTTTGCTTGTTCCATGGTGCAGGGACTGTAATATAATCAATAGGCGGGTTTTGTAATTTTAACTGTTCTTTACTTTCAATAAGATAGTTCCAGTAAAATTTCCATGTTCCATCAAGCCTGACAGGATTTGCGATAGTATCTTCAATATTTCTAAGATCGATAATTCCCTGATTTACGCCAGGCTTTATAGAAACATTGGTATTGCAAGAAAGCAATGCAACACACAATAAGGTTAAAATAGAAAAATAAAGAAGCTCTTTCAAGTATGTCATCATAATATGAGTTATTTTAAAGTATTAGATATAAATTATAATTAATAAATACAATGTAAAGAAATTTTTTATACGTGAGGAATGTTGTGTATACGGTGGGGTGTACAAGCGATACACCCCACTGTAGGGTTATATGCAGATTAACTTTCGAATACAGCGCCGCGGTCGGCGGATGATACCATGAGGCTATAGCGGTACATATATCCAGTAGTAATCTTTGGTTTTGGTGCTTTCCATTTGGCTAGCCGTGCTTTTATTTCGTTATCATCTACTTTTAACGTAAGTTTTTTAGCAGGGATATCAATTTCAATAATATCACCATCTTTAACAATGGCAAGTGGACCACCAGCAGCAGCTTCAGGTGAAATATGACCAATAGATGATCCACGTGTTGCTCCAGAAAATCTGCCATCAGTTATCAGTGCAACCTCTTTATCCATTCCCATACCAGCAATAACTGATGTTGGTGTTAGCATTTCACGCATTCCAGGCCCTCCCCGTGGTCCTTCGTAACGGATAACTATAACATCACCTTTCTGAATCTGGTTACCCATGATGGCTTTAACTGCTTCTTCTTCTGAATCAAAGACTTTTGCAGGCCCACTATGTTTCAACATAGATGGGTCAACAGCAGCCTGTTTTACTATACAGCCATCAGGTGCCAGATTCCCGGTAAGTACTGCAAGTCCGCCATCTTTATGAACAGGTTTAGTAACTAATCGTATAACTGCCGTATCTAGTATTGATTTGTCTTTTACATTTTGTGCTATTGATTTGCCTGTAACTGTCATGCAATTGCCATGAATAAGCCCGTGTTTAAGCAATTCATTCATTAATGCCGGGATACCACCAGCATAATGCAGGTCAATCATGTGGTGAGGACCAGATGGTGCAATGCTGCATAAATGAGGTGTACGCTCAGAGATAGGCTGAATGTCTTTTAGTCTGATAGGGATTCCTGCATAATGAGCTATTGCCGGAATATGCAGAGCGGTATTTGAAGAGCCCCCTATTGCCATATCAACAGCAAGTGCGTTTTCAATTGCTTTTTTAGTTACTATCTTGCGGGGAGTTATTTGCTTTTTAACAAGTTCAATTATCTTCTTTCCACTTTCCTTGGCAAGGCGAATACGTTCGGCAAAAACTGCAGGTATTGTGCCATTATAGGGAAGAGCAAGTCCCAAGGCTTCGGTAAGACAATTCATGGAATTAGCAGTGAAAAGCCCTGCACAGGAGCCTGCGCCCGGGCATGCTGCACATTCTATTTCATATAATTCTTCTTTTGAGATAGTTCCTTTTGCAGCTTTGCCAACTGCTTCAAATACATTGTCAACTGCAATAGGCTTGCCTTTATACATTCCAGGAAGCATTGGGCCACCAGACACAATAATTGCTGGTATATCTAATTTCACAGCTGCTATAATCATACCGGGGACAATTTTATCACAATTGGTTACCATAACAAGACCATCAAACGCATGCCCTTTTGCCATAATTTCAATTGAGTCGGCAATAAGTTCACGTGATCCTAATGAATATTTCATGCCAATGTGGTTCATGGCAATGCCATCACACACACCTATTGTAGGGAATTCAATCGGCGTGCCACCAGCAGCAATGACACCTTTTTTAACTGCATCTACAATATTGCGTAAATGTATATGTCCCGGAATTATCTCATTAAATGAGTTAACAACGCCAATTAATGGTTTTGCTAATTCGTCATCATTTAACCCTAACGCTTTAAACAGTGAGCGATGAGGAGCTTTCTCAATTCCTTTCTTAACGCGATCACTGATCATAAAACATTCCTCCTTAAAAAAATGAACAATATAAAAAGTGATTATTAAATTGACACTTTGAAATTGTAAATTAAAATTTTAAAAAAGTCATTCAAATCATTGAAAAATAACCCTATATGCTGCATCAGCACCCGGTGGGATAAAATCAATATGTTCAAATGTTATATTAGAGATCCCTTTAGCATTTTCTTTTACTGAGTTTGTCACAAGAACTTCCCATGGTCCTGCTGTATCTTCACCTAATTTACTTGCTGCGTTCACTTCGGCTCCATAAACATCTTCGTCACCAATACGCAACATTTTCCCATATCCCAGACCAATACATAATACAATATGATCTTCTTCAGGTTTACTTTTGTTATAATCCTTCAATACCTGATGCATTTTTTTGCAACATTCCAGACCTTTTGCAACATTTCTGAATATTACCAGCATACTGTCGCCTTCAGTTTTTAATAGTATCCCATCATAATCTTCGATTATAGGAACAAGTAAGCGCTGTGATTCGTATATAATCTGTAAAAAGTGAATTATACCAAATGTAGCAACTCTTCTTGAAAAGCCTGCCAGATCAGTAAACATCACACACCACACCTCTCCAAAAAGATCCCAGATTCGCCTATCAATTTCTTCTTTATTAATACCTGGCTGCAAACGTTCCTGAATAAGTTTTTCAAGACGGTCTTCTGATGCGCTAAGTGAAATTACTCTTCTTAGTGCCATGATTTTTTCCCCCGCAAATATATTGGCATTAAATGTAAAGTAATTCTATGTTAATGTCAATAGATATACGTGTTGTGAATGTAAATAAATCAATAGTTAATGCAAAGATATTGACATCCCACATGGTATGTTATACTTTATAACAAATTTTATATATTATTAAATATTATAACCACCTGTTGAATTCCACCCCGCTTTTCAGATATAAATAATATTATAATAATCATATACATAACAGTGCACTCTATATCTAACAGTGTTACAGAGTTAAATGTTTATCCTGCACCAGAATCTGAAGTGGCGGCACTATTATATTTGATTAAATATATTGGTATTGTCATGATTGAATTACATCCAGGTTTATAAATTACTAAAATCCTCTTGACAAAATAAAAAATTTACTTTTTCATCAGTTAATCTTTTGTATTATCAAAAAATTATGTTTAATCCATTTAAAATATTTAAAAACACAAAAGTAGGCCTTGCACTTGGTAGCGGTGGTGCTAAAGGTGTGTCACATATTGCTGTGCTTGATTATTGTACCAAAAAAGAAATTCATGTTTCAATGATTGCAGGATCAAGCATTGGTGCTGTGATTGGTTCGCTGTATGCATATGGAGCATTGCCCGAATTCACTTCGTTTTTAAAATCAATAAAAAGCAATGATCTCTTTGCATATTTTGATCCTGTGTTTCCAAAAACAGGACTGGTGCAGGGCCGGCGTGCAATGGAGTTACTTGCAAAATTTATTCCTAAAAGTGTTGATATTGAAGATTTAAAGCTGTCTGTTGCCATTGTTGCAACCGACTTTTATAGCGGAAAGCCTGTGGTTTTTACAAAAGGGAATGTCCTTGATGCCATTAGGGCAAGTATTTCAATACCAGGAATTTTTGTTCCGGTTAAATATATGGATACGGTGCTTATAGATGGCGGAGTAAGTAATCCATTGCCTGTTGATGTGGTTAAAAAGATGGGTGCTGGTATTACCATAGCTGTTAACCTGCATCCAACAATTAAGATAAAGCGGGCGATAGCTCCTGCAATTGCAAAACCGCACCAAGAGTCTACCAATGAAAATTCATCAAATGATATTATTGAGCACGTTGATACAGAATCACTTGATACAACAACAGTAGTTACTCAGACAAAGGGTTGGCTGACGCAGGTTAAAAAGTGGCTTGGAATAAATATTGAAAGTAATAAAAAGATACATGAAGATAATATGCCCAATATTTTTGAGATAGTAGCCGGGACAATTGACATCATGGAATACATGAACACAACACTCATGATTACATATAATAAGCCTGATGTACTCATTGAACCTGACCTTGTCCATATAGGGACACTGGATTTTACAAAAGTTGATTTTCTTTTAAATGAAGGTTATGCAGCCTGTCTAAGAGTTGAGAAGGATATAAAACGCAAGGTATTGCGGTGGATATGATGGCACAAAACAAGGCACAGTTGTTAGAGGATTTACGCAATAATACTATTGGGAATTGCACACGCTGTAAACTTCACGCAACGCGCAGTACCATTGTTTTTGGTGAAGGTAATCCTGAAGCCAGTGTTATGTTTATTGGCGAAGGTCCAGGCAAGGATGAAGACGCCCAGGGCAGACCATTTGTGGGGAAAGCGGGACAGCTTTTGACCGCTGTCATTGAAAAAGGGATGAAGCTTAAGCGCAGCGATGTGTATATTGCCAATGTAGTTAAATGCAGGCCAACGGTGAACTTAGAGTTAAAGCGTGACCGTCCACCCGATGATGAAGAAGTAGCAGCCTGTGGGCCGTTTTTAAAAAAGCAAATTGAAATTATAAATCCCAGAGTAATTGTTACATTAGGAAACCCCTCTACAAAATTTTTGGTAAATCCAAAGGAAGGCATTACAAAAGTGCATGGTGTGTGGCACCTGTATAACAATATTCCTGTCATGCCCACGTTCCATCCTTCGTATATTTTGCGAAATGGTGGTGATACCAGTCCACTCAAACGGCTTATGTGGGAAGACATCAAAAAGGTTATTGCATATTTACATGGTGAAATCACGTTTGAAGCTATTTTTGGAAAATCAGGGGTAACCTTAGATATCAGTATTAACGTTGCTGGTGCTGAGAAACGTGATGATGAGGTTCAGGGTAGTTTGTTTTAACATGTTTGTATATAGTATCAGGTATGGATAGCGGTAACTATCGCCCATTCAATGTTTTTTTAATTGATGCTACCGGGTTACGGTTTCATCAATTAGTTTATATATACTCTTTAGAATTTTAAACTTTTGTGGGGGTACATTTATGGCATCAATAGAGGTAAAAGAAATTGACATTACAAACAAAAAGATGATGAAGCAGTTTATCATGCTTCCGTGGACTACAAAGATCTATGAAAATGACCCGGCGTGGGTGCCACCCATCATTGCTGATCAAAAAAAGCTCTTTAATCCAAAGACTGGTTATTTTTACGAAATTGGTGAAGTTGCATATTTTTTAGCGTATAAGGATGGTGTGCCTGTTGGCAGAATCACTGCTCACACCAACAGGATGTATGAAGAAAAATACAATAAAGAAACAGGTTTTTTTGGATTTTATGAAGCCATTGATGACCTGGATGTTGCAAAGTCTTTGTTTGCTGCTGCTGAAGGGTGGTTAAAGAAAAAAGGAAAAACACGAGTTGAAGGTCCGCAGAGTTTTTCCATTTATGACTCGGTTGGCTTTGAAGTGCTGGGTGAGGATATCATGCCTGTAGTTGGGCTTTTCCATTTTGCTCCGTATTACAAACATCATGCAGAAGCGTGTGGCTATACCAAATGTATTGACTGGCATTGCTTTCTGGTAAGAAAAATTGATGATTTCAAGCCGTATTTAAAAGATGTTCGTGAAAACATCATGAAGACGCAGGATGTAAAATATATATACTACAGCCCTAAAGAATTGAAAAAGCGTGCTAAAGAGATTCATGAAATATTTAATAGAGCATGGGATGGTAACTGGGGGCATCTGGATTTAACGCAGAAGCAGTTTGATATGCTTGTTGATGAGTTGAAGCTTGTTGCTGTGCCAGAACTTATTGTGTTTGCAGAAAAGGATGGCAAAACAGTTGGGTTTATTGTATCGCTACCTGATATGAATCCAGCACTCAAGATTTTAAATGGTCACCTTTATCCATGGCGTTTGATTAAAGCGTTGCGTTCAATCAAAAAAGTTAAAAAGATTCGTACTATCATCATGGGTGTGTTGCCTGAATATAGGGGGCAGAAAATTGATGATGTATTCTATCTGTATACCATTGAAAATGGCATACGGCTGGGTTATACCGAATCGGACTGTTCTCTGATAGTTGAAACTAATTACAAAATGATAGGTGCCTTAAAACCTCTTAAAGGACAAATTTACAAGACGTATCGAATTTATGAAAAAAAGATATGATTAAGAATGCAAAACTGTTAGAGGAATTTGAAAAGGAATGTATAATAAAGCACCCCTAAAGCTATGATGAGGCACTTGCATTACTTGATGGTATGTGGGAGTTAGGCATAAGCTTAGGGGTGCTTCCACCAAAAGACCCATTAGAAGGAATTGAAGTTGATATTCGTGTAGCAAGGATACTGAATTGTTTAAAGAAGAGATAAATAGCATTATTGTATGAAGCGTAATCCTGTCAGTAATCAGACTAAACGTGAAGAAATTGCAAATGTTATAACCCACAGTATTGGTATTGCTTTAGGTATTGCGGGCATTGCAATCCTTGTGGTTTTTGCTTCAATGAAAGGTGATCCCTGGAAGATCGTGTCATTTTCAATTTATGGAGCTTCAATAATTATTCTTTATAGCGCTTCGACTATCTACCATTCAATAAAAAATGTAACGTTAAAGAAAATATTTCAGATAGTTGATCATTCATCAATTTTCATGTTGATAGCAGGTACCTATACGCCATTTGTGCTGGTTAATATGCGCGGTCCCTGGGGGTGGACGCTGTTTGGTCTGGTATGGGGGCTTGCAATTTCAGGGATTATTATAAAATCTTTTTTAGGTACTGGTGGTGATAAACTTTCTACCGTGGTATACTTAGCAATGGGATGGATTATTGTTATTGCATTTAAAAAGATGATTACATCTATCCCTTTGATGGGAATAGTGTGGCTTGTTATTGGGGGATTATGCTATTCATTGGGTGCAATAGTTTTTTTACTGGAAAATAAAATGCCGTTTAATCATCCTGTGTGGCATCTTTTTGTTCTTGCTGGTACGGTCACTCATTTCTTTGGAATACTTTTCTATGTGTTGCCACATTAGTAAAAGAAATAAATAACAAAATGTGTGTATGTAATTGACTTAATAATTACTTCTTAAATAGTCACAGTATGCAGAATTCTATTTTCTTTTAACAAAAAGCAGTATGTGAATAAATTGAGAAAATTTAAAGACTTAGTGAAAATATAATTGAAAGTGCTAAAATTTTCCTTGCCTTAAGTAATGGAAAATCATTGTGTGGGGATTTTATGCCTTATTCAATTTTGACAGGTAAAGGACATATTACAATTCCTAAAGTTGTAAGAGATAATCTCAATCTTAAAACTGGAGATACATTGTATTTCAGGTTAGAAAAGGGTGAAATAAAAATCATTCCTGTTAGCAAATCCATTGAAGATACGTATGGTTTGCTTGCAAGAAAAAAACAAAAGAGATCAAATGTTGTGGTTCTTGAAATATTATATCTAAAACAACAAATATTGAACTGCCTGATTTACTGGTTTGATTCATATCAAAGTGTGCGGGTTGTCGTATAACTATAACGTTAGATACGTCAGTTTCAAATAATCTATTTACATTATTATCATATAAGTGAGGTGACATTATGAAAGAATATATTTGTTATTGTTTCAAATATACAGAAGAAGATATTATAAATGATTTTAAAGCCAATGGCACTTCCACCATTTATGAAAGGATAGTTGCTGCAAAACGCCTTAATCAGTGCAACTGTGCAGTAAACCACCCTGAAAAAAGGTGATGTTTATCTGATGTCCGCCGGGTTGTGGACAAAGTTAAAGAAAAAAGTTGATATAAGCATCACTATATATTTTGCATTTGTTCAATGGGTCGGTGTGGGTTTACTGAATGTTTATAGATGGCGTATGTTTTAATTCAATAATCGTTCCTTTTCCCAAAATTCTAAAATAAGCTATATTTTTTTCATTGAGGGACATTATATGTCACTGGTGATATAATATTAAAATTATTAAAAGGAATATTGATTATTATAAGGTCATACATACTGTGAAAGAGTATGGAAGAACTCTACTATATTGAGGGTACGAAAATTCATAGAATTATAAAATAAAAATTTCTTGAATAATGGCTACATAATATGGTATTAATGCTTTATCTTGTTATTACGATTTAAAAAACATGAAAACACTGGATGAAATAGCATTAAAGGAAAATGAAAGGCAGGCAATACTTGAGTTAAAGAAAATAATACAAATGCACTATCCCGATACAGAGTTAATATTATTTGGATCAAAAGCACGTGGCGATAGTAGTAATGATTCCGATATCGATGTTCTTATGTTGCTTGATGGGAGTGTTGATGATTATGTAAGGGAAAATATTTTCAATGTTGCCTATCAAATTGAATTAAAATATGATGTGGTATTTGGCATAATCGTAGAAGCTAAAATGTTGTGGTATTCTGATAAAGCTAAATATATTCCATTGTATGATAGTATTCAAAAAGATGGTGTTATTACACAATGAAACGTGAGTTAATTGATTATAGAAAAACACGCGCATTGGAAACGCTTGAAGAAGCAAAACTTCTTTTTAACAATAACAGGTTGTTTGCTACAGTTAATAGAATGTATTATTCATTATTTTATGCAGTTATTTCATTATTATTGGTTAAAGATTTATCCTCATCAAAGCATAGTGGTGTAAAGGGATTGTTTAATAAAGAGTTTATAAAAACAGGTATTGTTCCTGTTAAATATGGAGAATTTTACAATAAAATGTTTGAATTTAGACAGCGTGGTGATTATGAAGATTTTGTTGAATTTAAAAAAGAATTGGTGCATGAATGGTTACTGATGGCAGAAGAGTTTGTTAAAGTAATTATACAAACTATTGATACTCTTAAAGAAAGCAATTAGAGTTTTATATTTAAAACATAGAAATGTTTCAAGAAATCATTTTTCCAGAAAATAAAAGGCAGGCAATACTTGAGTTAAAGAAAATAATACAAATGCACTATACCGATGCTGAGTTATTTTTATTTGGATCAAAGGCGAGTTGAGTAAAGTGATTAATCTTTATACCAGTAACAACCTTGAATATTTAGCCAGGCAATTAGGAGAAAATCTTTATCAAAAAAAGAAAAATATTCTGTCCCCAGGTACTGTTATTGTTCAAAGTTTGGGGATGCAACGGTGGATTTCGCTAAAGTTGGCTCAGCAGTTTGGTGTGTTTTTAAACTGCAGATTCCCTTTCCCGGAAAACTTTGCCCAGGAAATTTTTAAGGCAGTGATTCCTGACTATGAACTATCGCCACTGTATACTAATAAAGCTCTGGTGTGGCTTATTGGTTCATTATTGCCACAGTGTTTAGATGAAAAGCCATTTGAACCAGTTAAGCAGTATCTTGTAGTTGATGGCACAATAAGTCAGGTGCGATTATATCAGCTTGCCCACAGGCTTGCCTATATGTATGATGAATATAGTGTGTATTTTTACAGGGATATTCTTCAGTGGGAAAAGGAACCATCAAATGCCTGGCAGGTGTTGCTGTGGCGATATATCAAAAACAACATTTCCACTGATTCAAAAATTTGCCATAAGGCGCAACTTCTTGAACATGTTATTAAAGCGTTAAATGATCCAAAGAATACACAGGTGTTGAAGGAAAAATTAGCTGATGAGGTATTTTTGTTTGGCATTACCGTGTTGCCAGAGTATTACATTACACTATTCAATGTTGTAAGCAGCATTGTTCCTGTTCATATTTTTCAGCTTAATCCATCAAAGGAATACTGGTTTGATATACGCAGTGAAAAAGCACTATTGCGTATACAACAAAAGATTAAGGCTAAAAATATTAATATAAACGATTTGCACTTTGAGCCAGGGAATCCACTGCTGGCATCGCTGGGTAAAGTGGGGCAGGAATATATAGGTCTGCTTCTTGATTATAATGCGTATGATACTATCACTGATGAAGGTCAATATACAATTCGCAATAGTTCAATGTTACTAGCCCACATTCAAAATGATATATTACACTGCATTGAACGTGGAAATGGTAAGCATGAAAAGATGGCAATATCCCCTGATGATAATTCAATAACAATTCATTCATGTCATTCTCCACTGCGTGAGATTGAAGTTCTGCGTGATTATATCATCAATATATTAAACACTACTGCAATTGTTCCCAATGACATTGTTGTCATGGCACCTGATATAGATGTGTATGCACCATTCATCAAAGCTGTGTTTGATGAACATGTATTGCAAAAGGAAGGATTGCCTGTATTGCCGTATGCTATTGCTGACCAATCATATAAAAATACAAGCCGTTTTATTTCAGCATTTTCTGATGTACTTGAAGTTTTGGCAGGCAGGCTTGAAGCTGATAAGGTTTGTGAGCTTCTTGACTATGAAGAAATAACTCAAAGATTTGGAATAGAAAAACATTATGTTATGGCTTTTCATCAGTGGGTGGAAGAACTCAATGTACGATGGGGGAAGGATGCTTCCCATCGCAAACAATATACACACACTGAAAGTAATGCATTTACCTGGCAGTATGCTGTTGAGCGCTTACTTATGGGGTATGCTGTGCCACAGGCGGCAGGCCTTGTTGATGATGTTATCCCTTTTGATAGCGTTGAAGGTTCATCGGCTGTAGTACTGGGATGTTTTTTAAATTTTCTTGAAGCGCTATTTAGATTTTTTGATGAAGCGCAAAAACCAAAAAAACTGGAAGATTGGATAAACTTTTATGACAATCTCATAAACACCATGCTTGATGTGGAGAGCCATCCGCAGGATTATGAAAATATTCAACAATTGTTGTCATCATTACGGGCGATAGTTACTGACATTAATCTTAATGAAGATATAGAGTTTTTGGTAATAAAAAGCTGGATTGATGATTTTCTTTCTGAGCAAAGAGTCAGCAGTAATTTTTTAAGTAAAGGCATTACCTTTTGCCAGCTTTTGCCCATGCGAAGTATCCCTTTTAAGGTTGTGTGCCTGCTTGGTATGAATGATGGAGAGTTCCCACGACTTGATGAACACATAAGCTTTGATATATTACGCAATGAAACATACAAAAATACATTGCCACGCTGCATTCGTTCAAAACGCAATGATGACCGTTATTTATTTCTGGAAAGCATAATTTCAGCACAGGAATATCTTTTTATAAGCTATCAGGGACAAAACCCAAAGGACTTAAGCCTTAAAGAGCCATCTGTTGTTGTCAGTGAATTGCTTGAATATATTGAACGTGGATTTTATGTACAGGATCAATCTACATCAATACGTGATGTCCTTATTACCAGGCACCATTTACATCACTTTCATCCTGCATACTTTAAGGAACACAGGAAATATTTTTCCTATTCAAAACTTTGGTATGAAGAAAGCAGGGCGTTATATGGGAAAAAAGAAGATTACCAACCACTAATTTCACAGCTAGATTTGCCAATGGAAATAACTAGTATTACTATTGATGAACTCATTCAGTTTTTTAAAAACCCAGCTAGACATTTTATTACAAAAGTTCTTGGTATCTATTTGCGTGATGAGGTAATAGAGCTTACAGGCGATGAACTGTTAAGCATTTCGGATAATCTGGATAACTATATATTAGATAATGAGATAGTAACCTGGAAAATAGACGGTAATGATATGCATCAATTTACGTATATCAAAAAGAAAGAAGGAATTATCCCTGATGGCATGTTAGGCGATATTATTGTTAAAAAGAAAGATGCAGAGGTGGCATATTTTGCAAATAAGGTTAAGCAATATTGTATAGGTGAAAGACAAAGTTATGAATTGGCATATACATCAGAAAAAGGAATAACAATAACAGGCAAGCCAGTGTTATATGGTGGAAACCAGGTTTTTTACAGGTATGCCAATGAAAAAGTAAGAGATAGGTTACAGGCATTTTTATTGCATATATTTGTATGTGCCACTATGGAACTTGGAGTTACGACATATCTTATAGTCAAAAATAAAGTAGGACCAATAGTTTATGGAAACATTTCTTGTGATCAAGCAAAAACCTATTTAGAAAAGTGTATTGATATATTTATTAAAGGGAACAAACGCATTTTGCCGTTTTTCCCAGAAACCTCAGGTGAATATTATAAGTTAATGAATAAGGATAATGGAAGATTTATTCAATATAAAATTGAAGGAAAATTCTATGAGGAAAATGAATATAATATTTCTGATTATTCAGAGCCATATATCAGACGAGCATTTTACAAGGTTGATATTTTCAGAAATAAAGAAGTATTTTATGAATTTACTGAATTAGCTGAAGAAATATTTACTATGATACAGGAATGTGAAAGATCACAATGAACAATCCTTGCAGTGTTAACAATTTTTGGGAATATTCTTTAGATGGCATCAACTGCAT
>Ga0067045_1030660_pt1 | contig 14516 bp, 15 predicted proteins | sample TerdegcTABiofilm_FD_59184 | JGI IMG/M metagenome (GOLD analysis project Ga0067045, IMG submission 59184) | Combined Assembly of (Gp0054472, Gp0054536) Wastewater bioreactor microbial communities from Singapore -Terephthalate degrading...
CCCTCCCCGCCTTCCGCAGCCGCAGCGACCTCAACGGCCTGCGCGAGGAACTCGAGCGCGCCGACGTGCGCGAGCCCGAGGACATGCCAGCCGACGTCATCACGATGAATAGCCGCGCCCGTTTTCTCGAGGAGAACACCGGGCGCGAATACGAGCTGACCCTGGCCTATCCGAAGGACGCCAACGCCGAGGCGCGTCGCGTCTCGATCTTCTCGCCCGCGGGCAGCGCACTGCTGGGCCTATCGGCCGGGCAGTCGATCGACTGGAAGGGTCCGGATGGCAACGAGATCCGCCTGAAGGTGCTGGAAGTCACCTGGCAACCCGAGGCCAACGGTCAGTTCGACCTCTGATCCGCGAACGCGGATGACCGCAATGACGAAGGGGGCGTCCGGCCAAGCCGGACGCCCCCTTCGCGCTTCTGGACCGCACTCAGACGTTCAGGCCAGCCGCCTGACTTTCGCCCCCAGTGCCGCGAGCTTTTCTTCCAGCCGCTCGTAGCCGCGGTCAAGATGGTAGATGCGCTCGATCGTGGTCTCTCCCTCGGCCACCAGGCCGGCGACGACGAGACTGGCCGAAGCACGCAGGTCAGTCGCCATCACGGTGGCACCTTCGAGCTTCGCAACACCCTGCACCACCGCGGTGTTGCCGTCGATGCGGATGTCGGCACCGAGGCGTTGCAGCTCGACCGCATGCATGAAGCGGTTCTCGAAGATGGTTTCGCGGATCATCGCCACGCCGTTGGCCACGCAGTTGATCGCCATGAACTGCGCCTGCATGTCGGTCGGAAAGGCCGGATAGGGCGCGGTTCGAAGACTGACGGCATTGAGCCGCGCCGGCGCCATGATGCGGATCGCGTCGCGCTCGGACACCACCTCGCAACCCGCATCCATCAACTTGTCGACCACCGCGTCGAGATAGCTCGAACTTGTGCCGGTCAGGCGCACCGAACCACCGGTGGCCGCGGCTGCGCACAGGTAGGTGCCGGTCTCGATGCGGTCAGGCATGATGCGGTGCGTGGCGCCATGCAGGCGCTCAACGCCGCGGATGCGGATCACGTCGGTCCCAGCGCCCGAAATCTGTGCCCCCATCGACACCAGGCAGTTCGCCAGATCGACCACCTCGGGCTCGCGCGCCGCGTTTTCGATGACCGTTTCGCCATCAGCCAGCACCGCAGCCATCATCAGGTTCTCGGTACCCGTCACCGTCACCATGTCGGTGAACAGGCGCGCGCCCTTCAGCCGCGGCACCGTGGCATGCACGTAGCCATGCTCGACTCGTACGTCGGCACCCATCGCCTGCAGACCCTTGATGTGCTGGTCAACCGGTCGTGCACCGATCGCGCAACCGCCGGGCAGCGATACCCTGGCCTCGCCACAGCGGGCCACGAGCGGGCCGAGCACGAGGATGGACGCACGCATGGTCTTGACCATCTCGTACGGTGCCACCGGGTTGTTCAGACCAGAGGCGTCAAGGGTGACGGTATCGCCAGCACGCTCGACCTTGACCCCCATCTGCCCGAGCAGCGCCAGCAGCGTGCCGATGTCCTTGAGCTGGGGCACATTGGTGTAGGTCACCGGCTCGGCCGTCAGCAGCGCGGTACACAGGATGGGCAGCGCGGCATTCTTGGCGCCGGAAATGGCGATCTCGCCCGACAGACGGGCGCCGCCCTCGATCAGCAGCTTGTCCATGAAGCGCTCACATCCCCAGGTCGCCGCGACCCTCTTCCCACTGCGCGGGCGTGAAGGTCTGCAACTGCAGCGCGTGGATCTCGTTGCCCATCAGGCTACCGAGCGTGGCATACACCGCCTGATGCTGGCGCACGCGGGGCTTGCCCTCGAAGGTGGCACTGACGACGACGCCAGTGAAATGCACCCCGTCGTCACCTTCGATGGCAACGAATTCGCAGGGCAGCCCCTGCTCGATCAGACGCTTGATCTCACTTGCTTCAAACATGATTCATCCTTTACGCCCTCAGCTTGTAGCCCCGCGCGAGCATGGCGAGGGTCAGCGCCGCAAGCGACACGAAACACAGCGACACGACCCCGAGCGACAGCCAGGGCGAAGTGTCGGATTGACCAAAGAAACCGTAGCGGAACCCGTCGATCATGAAGAAGAACGGGTTGAAATGCGAGACGTCCTGCCACACGGGCGGCAGGGAGTGAATGGAGTAGAACACGCCGGACAGCATCGTCAGCGGCATGATCAGGAAGTTCTGGAACGCAGCGAGTTGGTCGAACTTGTCCGCCCAGATGCCGGCGATGACGCCGAACGACCCCAGGATGATCCCGCCCATCACCGCGAACGTCAGCACCCACAACGGGTTGGCGATGCTCAGGTCAACGAAGGGCATGGCCACCAGCAACACGCCGGCACCGACGAAGAGCCCGCGCAGGGTCGAGGCAATCACGTAGGCCGCATAGAACTCACGATAGGACAGCGGCGGCAGCAGCACAAAGATGATGTTGCCAGTGATCTTGCTCTGGATCAGCGAGGACGAACTGTTGGCGAAGGCGTTCTGCAGCACCGACATCATCACCAGGCCCGGCACGAGGAAGCTGGTGTAGGCCACGTCGCCGTACACGGTGACGTGGCGGTCGAGCACATGCGAGAAGATCAGCAGGAACAGCAGGGCATTGAGCACCGGTGCCGCCACGGTCTGAAAACTCACCTTCCAGAAGCGCAGCACCTCCTTGTACAGCAGGGTGCTGAAACCCGTCAGCGGCGAATCGACAGGCATCGGCTCGATGCGGGGTGAGGGCTTGCGCGTCTCAGGCACGATGCATGACCTCCACGAACACCCTCTCCAGGTCGGGCTCTCCCAGCTGCATCTCGCGCAATCCGGCACCGGATTCGCGCAGGCGCGCGAGCAGGCGCTCGACGTCGTCGTAACTGTCGAAGCCGAACTCGACCCAGCCGTCATCGGACGCCAGACCGCCGAGCGCGAGGGCCGCCTCGAGCGTCTCCACACGCACGCGCAGGCTGTGGGTGGCGAAGCGGCGCAGCAGGTTGCCGGTGGTATCCAGGGCGACCACCTTGCCGGCCTTGAGCATGGCGATGCGGCCGCACAAAGTTTCGGCTTCCTCGAGGTAATGCGTCGTCAGCACGATGGTGTGACCGTCGCGATTGAGCTTGCGTACGAACTGCCACAGCCCCTGCCTCAACTCGACGTCGACACCGGCGGTGGGCTCGTCCAGCACGATGACCGGCGGACGGTGCACCAGCGCCTGCGCGACCAGCACGCGGCGCTTCATGCCGCCCGACAGGGTGCGCATGTTGGCGTTGGCCTTGTGCGTCAGATCGAGGCTGGCAAGGATCTCGTCGATCCAATCGTCATTACCGCGGATGCCGAAGTAGCCCGACTGGATGCGCAACAGTTCGCGCACCGAGAAGAAGGGATCGAACACCAGTTCCTGCGGCACCACGCCGAGATTACGGCGAGCACTGCGGTAATCGGCCGCCACGTCGTGCCCCATGATCTCGAGCGAGCCGCTATCCGGCCGCACCAGCCCCGCCAGCGCCGAGATAAGCGTGGTCTTGCCCGCGCCATTCGGACCGAGCAGGCCGAAGAACTCGCCCTGCGCGATCTCGAGATCGACGCCGCCCAGCGCCTTCAGCGAACCGTACTGCTTGGTGACGGCGCTGACGCGAATCGCAGGCATCGTCATGCCTTCGGCTCCAGCGGCAGGAGCGTGTCGATGTCGTAGAGCGCGGCGAGACTGACGAGTCCCGCGGGCAGGTTGCGCAGCACGATGCGCTGGCCGGCCGTGCGCGCCGCGCGCAGCCAGTCGAGGATCAGCGCGAGCGCCGCCGAGTCGGCTGCCGTCACCGCGCCGAGATCGATCGTCAACGGCGCCTCGGCGGCCAGTCGCCGTCCCTCCGCCAGCAAGGCGGCGGCGCTCAGCATGGTGAGCGGGCCCTGCGGCGCGAACACCGCCTGCGCGTCACTCATGAGCGTCGCTGCTCCGCCTCGAGCGAGCGATTCTTGGCCTCCAGCGATTTGATCAGGCCGTCTACGCCGCCGCTGCGGATCTCCTGCGTGAAGCTGCTGCGGTAGTTCGTGACCAGGCTGACGCCCGCAACGATGACGTCGAACACCTTCCAGCCGGCATCCGACTTCTCCAGCATGTAGTCGATGCCGATCGGCTGGGCGCCGCTTTGGCGCACCTCGGTACGGACCTGCACCCGCGTGTCAGCGGCCGCGAACCGAGTAGGCCTGAAATCGATGGTCTGGTCGCGATATTGGGTCAGCGCGTTGGAGTAAGTGCGCACGAGCAGCGTACGGAAGGCCTCGGTCAGGCGGGCCTGCTGCTCGGGCGAAGCCTCGCGCCAGTCACGCCCCACGGCCAGCATGGTCATGCGGCGAAAGTCGAAGTGCGGCAGCACCTTGGCGTCGACCAGTTCGATGACGCGATGCACGTCGCCCGCCTGGATCGCCTTGTCGGCGCGCACGATCTCGAGCACCTCGTTGGTCACGTCACGCACCAGCGCATCGGGCGCCTGCTGCGCCGACGCATGCGCTGCGGGCAGCAAGCCGGCAAGCATGAAAAAGCCCAGTGCAATCAGCTTCTTGAAAGTCATGTCAATTACCCGTTCGAATACTTGCATCAGCAAGTTTGTCGCCACCGATGCTGTTCAATTCCAGGCGTTCCACGGCCGCCGCCGCAGCCACGTCAAGCTCCTCACCCAGCGCGGGCGCCCTGCGCGCATCGAAATTCTCGTACTCGCGCGTCACGTTGCCATCGGAAACCTTGTAACGACGTTGTTCAAGGTAGAAGTCGCGGGTGTAGGCGTACTTGTCGATGGTGGCCTCGTCCACGGTCTTCTCCGTGCCGAGGAAGGTCGAGCGGACATGCGTGATGCGCAGCGCGGTGTAACTGTTGCGCGTCGGCACATGATCGATGTTGACCGGGCTCTGGCCCGCCCGGTCGGCTGGCAAGGCGACGGCGTCACGCACCGTGCGCGGCCCGAAGAAGGGCAACACGATGTAGGCGCCTTCGCCTACGCCCCAGCGCCCCAGCGTCTGACCAAGGTCTTCGTCGTGCTTGGGCAAACCCATCTCGGTCGCGACATCAAGCACACCCAGCAGGCCAAAGGTGGAGTTGACGAAGAAGCGCATCAGGTCGGACATGCCGTCCGCACCCTTGCCCTGCAACAGGTTGTTGAGGCCGATCCACGGATCCTCGAGGTTGCCGATGAAGTTGCCCACGCCGGTGCGCACGAACTGCGGCAACACGAACTCGTAGGCCTGCGCCGCAGGCTTCACGACCGCCTTGTCGACCTGCTCGTTGAAGCTGAACATGGCCCGGTTGTACCCCTCGAGCGGGTCATCCGGATTGGCGGTGGTGGCACAGCCGGACAACAGGCTTAGCGACAGGGCGGCCACGGCAAGCGGCTTGCGCGAACGATTTGACACTGCACTCATTGTTGTTTTCTCCAGCGGCGGGTCTGGGGGACTTACTGGGCGGCCGGCTCGGCCGCCTTGTCAAACAGGAACTGGCCGATCAGCTTCTCGAGGACGACGGCCGACTGCGTGATCAGCACCCGGTCGCCCTCCTTAAGCGGCTCGATGTCGGCACCGGCCTCGAGCCCGATGTACTGCTCGCCGAGCAGCCCCGAGGTCAGGATCGATGCCGAGGTATCGGCCGGGAATTCGAAGCGCTTGTCGATCTCCATCTGCACGACCGCGCGATAGGTCTCGGTGTCGAAACGGATCGACTGCACGCGACCGACCAGCACGCCGGCGCTCTTGACCGGCGCCCTGACCTTCAGCCCGCCGATGTTGTCGAACGGAGCCTCGATGCGATAGGTCTCCCGGCCATCGAGGCCCGAGAAATTGCCGACCTTCATCGCCAGGAACACCAGCGCGGCAAAGCCGATGGCAACGAAAATGCCGACCCACAGGTCGAGCGCGGTACGACTCATCATTGACCCCGGAACATGAAAGAGGTGAGCACGAAATCGAGCGCCAGGATGGCCAGCGCCGACGTGACGACGGTGCGCGTAATGGCGCGCGAGACGCCTTCCGCGGTGGGCTCGCAGTCGTAGCCCTCGAACACGGCGATCAGCGACACCACCGCGCCGAAGACGAAGGATTTGATCACGCCATTGACCACGTCGTAGCGGAACTCGACCGCGGCCTGCATCTGCGACCAGAAGGCCCCGTCGTCGACGCCGATCACCGCAACCGTGATGAACCAGCCGCCGAACACACCCATCGCGGAGAACAGCGCGGCCAGCAGCGGCATCGACAGCACGCCGCCCCAGAAGCGCGGCGCGACCACGCGCGCGATCGGGTTCACCGCCATCATGTCCATGGCCTTCAATTGTTCGGTCGTCTTCATCAGGCCGATCTCCGCGGTGATGGCCGAACCCGCGCGGCTGGCAAACAACAGGGCGGCAATCACCGGACCGAGCTCGCGCAGAAGGGACAAGGCCACCATCACCCCGACAGCATCGGCCGAACCGTAGCGCTGCAGGATATCGTAGCCCTGCAGGCCCAGCACCAGTCCGACGAACAGACCAGAGACCGTGATGATCAGCAGCGACAGCACGCCGCTGAAATAGAGCTCCCGGATCGTCAGGTGAATGCGACGCACCGACTGGCCCGAAGCCATCAGCAGCGCGAACAGGAAGCGGGTGATGAAGCCGAGACGCCAGATGCCGTCGATGGTGAGCTTGCCGATGTGGCGCAGCCCACCGACGATACCGCCGAAGAACGCGTTCATGGGCGCCCCCGCTGCAGCAGGCTGTCGATGGGCGCCGCCGGATAATGGAAGGGCACGGGTCCGTCGGCCTCCGCATTGACGAACTGATGCACGAAGGGATCGGTCGAGGCGCGGATCTCGTCCGGCGTACCTTGCGCGACAATCCGCCCGTCGGAAACGAAATAGATGTAATCCACGATCTCGAGCGACTCATGCACATCGTGCGTGACCATGACCGAACTGGCGCCCAGCGCATCGTTAAGGCGCCGGATCAGCTGGCCGATGATGCCGAGCGAGATCGGGTCCAGCCCGGCAAAGGGCTCGTCGTACAGGATCAGCATCGGGTCCAGCGCCACCGCCCGCGCCAGCGCGACGCGACGCGCCATGCCGCCGGAAAGCTCTCCCGGGCGCAGGGAAGCCGCCCCGCGCAAACCGACGGCCTGCAGCTTCATCAGCACAAGGTCGCTGATCATGGACGGCGGCAGGTCGGTGTGTTCGCGCAAGGGAAATGCCACGTTGTCGAACACGCTGATGTCGGTGAACAGCGCCCCGAACTGGAACAGCATGCCCATCCGGCGTCGCATCGCATAGAGTTCGGAGCGGCCCATCTTGCCGACGTCGCGACCGTCGACCTCGACCACCCCCGAACTCGCCTTGAGCTGACCGCCGATCAGGCGTAGCAGCGTGGTCTTGCCACAACCGCTGCCACCCATGATCGCCACGACCTGGCCGCGATGCACGCTCAGGTCGATGCCGCGCAGCACCGACCGCTCGCCGTAGGCGAAGCGGACATCGCGAAGGGAAACGAGGGGGGCGCCGCGCTCGGCAGGAATCACAAGGGGCTCTGCATCTGGTATCGAACCGCGCATTCTAACAGAGGAGAAACATCGCCCCGGGCATGATGCTGCGACGCAACAGCCAACTATTGCACGAACGCACTCATACCTCATCGGGCGAAACTATTGGGGCTATATCGTAAATGCATATTTCATTTCTCGATAAATGCATTTAGCATTGTTGCATGCCTACCCTTCAGCACGCCGTCTGCCTCGTCCTGCCCGCCCTCTGCGCCGGGCTGATTGGCGCCTGCACAACGCTGCCGCCGGCACCGTCGCCGGAAGGGCACCTGACGACAGGACATTCGCCGTCGCCACACACCGCTCCCCAGACCGCGGCCGCACCCTCAGCCGATCCGCCGCCACCGGCGAGTGCCCCGCCTGCGGCACCAATCCGGGCACGTCCGCTCCGACGCGATGAAACCTATTCGGTCGCGGTTCACGACCTCCCGGTCACCCAACTATTGCTGGCCATCGGCCGGGATGCGCGCCTGAATCTCGACCTGCATCCCGGACTCGAGGGTCGCGTCACACTCAATGCCATCGACCAGCCGCTTGATCGCCTGCTGACCCGCATTGCCCAACTGGCGCCGATCCGCTACGAAATTGAGGGTGACCATCTGAGTGTGCGACCGGACACCCCCTTCCTGCGCAGTTATGCCCTCGACTACGTAAACCTGAGCCGGAGCATGCGGGGCACCGTCGCCACCAGCACGCAGATCGCCACCGGGGCCGGCAGCGCGGGCAACGGCCCGAACGGCGCCGGCAACGCCTCCGTGACCCAGATCGAGACGCGTTCGACAAACGATTTCTGGGAGGTGCTCCAGTCGAACATTCGCGCCATCCTGGCCGATCCGGCGAGCGGCGCCTCCCCGTGCAGATCCGATACAGGCATCTGCCCCGACATCATGCTCAACCCGGGCAGCGGCGTCGTCATGGTGCGCGCCACCGCACGCCAGCACGATCAATTGCGCGCCTTTCTCGGCGAGGTTCAAGCGGCCGCGCGCCGCCAGGTGCTGATCGAGGCGACGATCGTCGAGGTCACACTCGCGGACGGCTACCGGCAGGGCATCGACTGGACGCGGCTAGGCCTGCCCGGCTGGCGCATCGCACCGCGCGGCAGCAACGACGGCGCCGCAGCGGGTTCGCCCACCCTGAGCTACCTGTCCGGCAGCTTCGACATCAAGGTGGAACTCCTCGAGACCTTCGGCACAGTCAAGGTACTGTCCAGCCCGCGACTTTCGGTGCTCAACAACCAGACTGCGATGCTCAAGGTCGTCGAAGAATACGTGTACTTCCTGGTGGACGCCTCCACGACCGAGTATGGCGACAGCGACCGCGAGAAGATCACCGCGACCACGACGCCGCAATCGGTCTCGGTGGGCATGGTGATGTCGGTCACGCCGCAGATCAGCGCCGGCGGCGAGATCACGCTCAACATCCGACCGACCATCTCCGGTATCGCCGGCTTCAAGGACGATCCCAATCCCTCGCTGCGCAACATCCCCAACCGTGTGCCGCAGATCCGCACGCGCGAGATCGAATCCATGCTGCGCCTGCGCAGCGGCCAGATCGCAGTGCTCGGCGGGCTCATGGAGGACCGCATCGACCACGATACCGGCCGCGTCCCGCTGCTGGGCGACGTGCCGCTGTTGGGCGAGCTCTTCACCCGACGCGACAACACCGCACGCCGGACCGAGTTGCTGATCTTCCTGCGCCCGCTGCTGATCGACGACCCGAGCACCGACACCGATTACGCGCCTTATGCCGGCCACTTGCCGGACGCCGGCTTCCTCGTCTCCGCGCCGTCGCCGGGGCAGCGCAACCTCCCCTCCATGCCGCTGCGCCCGGGGATCCACACACTGCCCAGCCAGCCATGAATGCCCCCATCCCCATTGGCCAGATCCTCACAGCCGCTCGCCTGATCGGCGCCGACCAGCTACGCATCGCCCTGCACGAGCAACAGCAACGCAAGCGCCCGCTCGGACGACTGCTGGTCGAACTCGGCTTCGTCAGCGACACGGCGCTGCGCGACGCGCTCGCGACCCACTACGGGCACCCCAGTGTCGATCTGGGCGACACCCTCGCCGACCCAGACGCCCTTGCACGCGTGCCTCGCGCACTGGCGCAACGGCATCGCCTGCTGCCCCTGCACTATGACCATGCGTCACAGACGCTGACCATCGCCGCCGCCAACGCAGACGACATCGTCGCCCAGGATCGACTGCGCGCCGAACTGGGGCCCGGGATCCGCGTCGAACTGCGCCTCGCAGCGGACGCCGAGCTGTCGCGCGCGATCGATCGCCACTACGGCCAGCCGGCGGCGATCGACGACATCGTGCACGAGATCGAGCAGCGCGACGCCCGCAGCGAACTGTGGGGCCGCAACGCCACCTCCGACGGTCAGGCCATCGTGCGCCTGGTCGACGCCATGCTCGCCGACGCCGCCGCACGCGGCGCCTCGGACCTTCATTTCGAACCCGAGGCCGGTTTCCTGCGCATCCGCCAGCGCATCGACGGCACGCTGCGCCAGGTGCGCGCACTGCACAAGTCGTTCTGGCCAGAGCTGGCCGTCCGCCTCAAGGTGATGGCCGGGCTCGACATCGCCGAGTCCCGCTGCCCGCAGGACGGCCGCATCTCGATCACGCTGGCCGGCCGCCCGATCGACTTCCGCGTCGCCACGCAGCCCACGCTGCACGGCGAAAACATCGTGCTACGCGTGCTGGACCGCGAGAAGGGCATCGTGCCGCTCAACGCCCTGGGGCTGACCGACGGGCAGCGCGCAATCCTCGACCGCATCCTCGCCCGGCCCGAAGGCCTGACCTTGGTCGTGGGTCCGACCGGCAGCGGCAAGACCACGACGCTGTACTCGATCCTGAATCACCTCAACGCCGAGGCCGTCAACATCATGACGCTCGAAGACCCGGTGGAATACCCACTGGCGCAATTGCGCCAGACCTCGGTCGGGGAGGCTTCGCGGCTGGATTTCGCCGATGGCGTGCGCGCCCTGCTGCGCCAGGATCCCGACATCCTGCTCATCGGCGAGATCCGCGACACGGACACCGCGCGCATGGCACTGCGCGCCGCGCTCACGGGACATCGCGTGTTCTCGACCCTGCACGCCAACTCGGTCGCCGGCGCGCTGCAGCGGCTTGTCGACATCGGCCTGCGGACGGACATGCTGGCTGGCAGCCTCGGCGGCATCATCGCGCAGCGCCTGGTGCGAAGGCTGTGCCCAGACTGCCGGACCGAGACTACCGCAGGCCAGGACGACTGCAGGCTGCTGGGGCTGGACCCGGCCAGCCTGCACCGGATCTTCCATCCCGTCGGCTGCCCCGCCTGCGATTTCCGCGGCTACCGCGGACGCCTGGCCATCATGGAACTGGTCAGGATCGATCCTGCGCTCGACGAGCTCATCCACGAGGGCGCCAGTCTCGGCCGAGTGCGGACCGCGCTGCGCGCCCGTGGTCATGTGAGCCTTGCCGACGACGGCATCCGGCGCGTGCTCGACGGCAGCACATCGATCGCCGAGCTGACCCGCGTCGTGGACCTCGCCGCGCATGCGGACGAGCGTGGAGCAAGCGCATGAATCCCCATCGCTATCGGGCCATGGCAAGCGATGGCCGTCGGGTACGGGGCGAACTCGACGCCATCGACCTGCGCGACCTCGAACAGCGCCTGCAGGCGATGGGCCTGGTGTTGATCAATGGCGAGGCTATCCGCCTGCGCTGGCGGACGCGCGCCAAGGTGCCGCGCCGGGAGCTGATCAATTTCTGCTTTCACTTCGAACAACTCCTCGCTGCAGGCGTCCCGCCCTTCGAGGCACTCACGACCATGCGGGATGCCACGACGCATGCGCGCACCAGCGTTCTCATCAGCACGCTGCTCACCGACGTCGAACGAGGACGCCCCTTGTCGGAGGCGATCGCGCGCCCGGACGGCGTCTTCGCACCGGCGCTCGTTTCGCTATTGAAGGCGGGCGAGCAGGCAGGCCGACTGAGCGACGCCGTCCGCGAGATCGGCGCAGCGCTGGAGCGGGAGGAGGCACTCGTCATGCACGCCCGGCGTATCGCGATCTACCCGGCGATCGTCGCCGCCCTGCTGTTGCTCGCGCTCGTCGTGGCACTCGTGCATGTCGTGCCCGAGATGGAAAAGCTCTTCCGCAGCAGCGGCGAGCAATTGCCCCTGCAGACACGGGTGCTGCTCGCCCTGTCTGCCCTCGTCACCAAGCATGGCTGGCTGATGCTGCTGGGCACCGGAGGCCTCGCCGCCACCCTGCAATGGCAGCTCGCCCGTTCCGAGCCGGCACGCGTGCGCGCCCACCGCCTGCTGCTTTCGCTGCCGTTCGTCGGTGGCATCCTGCGCGACATCGGGCTAGCCCGCTTCGCAAGCACCCTCGCCAGCCTCTATGCCGCTGGCGTCCCCGTTATCGATGCTTTGCACATCGCCGAGGACACCACCGGCAATCTCGCGCTGCGCAACGCCTTGCGCGACGTGACACGGCAGGTGGAACGGGGCCGTCCGCTTGCGGCAGCCTTCGAGACGGCAAGCGGCTTTCCCGCACTGCTCACCCGCATGGTCCGGGTCGGCGAACAGACCGGCGCGCTCGACCGCGCACTCGACAACGTCGCCCTGCTGTGCCGGCGCGATGTGGATAACGCGATCGGCCGCCTGCAGGCGGCCATCGAACCCGCGCTCACCGTCATGCTGGGCGCCCTGCTGCTGTGGATCGCCAGCGCCATCCTGGGCCCGATCTACGGCCTCATCACCCGGCTTCCTCTCTGACCCATGAGCCGCCGCCAGTTCCTGCGCATCGATTCACTCGGCCTCGAGATATGGCAAACGAATGGACATGGCCACAGGTGCGTGGAGCGCCTCTCCCCGCCCCAGATTGCGGACTTCGCCCGCTGGGTAGCACGCCCGCGCGGCGCACGCATCCGCATCCTGATAGACGTCGGCGAAGAAGCGTATGAGACCGAAGTCCTGCCCCGGGTGCGCGGGGCGGACCGCCGCGCCCTCATCGCGCGCAGGCTTGCGCAATGGTTTCCGCAGCCACTCTGGGCCCGTGCCGACGCGCTGCCGGACAGACCCCGCGAGCACGGCGGGGCCACCGAGCGCGTACTGTTCAGCGGCCTGACCCGGCCGGAACGGATCGAACCCTGGATCGACGCCCTGCGCTCGGCAGATGTCCGCATCGAATGCATCATCCCGGCAAGCGCCTTGCTGGCCGCTTGCAGCGGGCTTGCCGACGGCCTGCTCGTCAGCTTCAGCCAGGCCGGCATGCGTTTGACCCTGGTGGAGGAAGGACGTGCCCGCCTGTCCCGTCTCGTCGAAGACTACCCGGCAACAACGGCTGGGCAGAACACCGATTGGCTGAGCGAAATCGCACGCACCGTGCGCTACGCGAGTACGGTTGTCGGCGGAACGGTACAGCCAGTGGTCGGCATCCTCGCTGCTGCAGCGGCACTGCCATCCACTTGTACGCTCTCGTCGGCGGCTGAACATGGACTCGAGCTGCGCTGGCTCGACCCAGCATCTTTCGGCATCTTCACCGGGGAAGGCAAGGGCCTGGATTGCAGCCATCTTCTGCTCCACTGGCTCAACAAGGCATCGCCCCGGCTGGGCTGGCAAACGCCCGCCTCGCCGGGCCGCATGTCACGACCGCAGCGCCTGTTTGTCGGCGTCTCGGCTTCCATCTGTGTGGCCGGGATGGCCGCGGCGGCGCTGAACTGGCAAGACGCAGCACGATTGACACAGGAGCATGCCGCGCAGGAAGCCGCGCTGAGCGCCAAGCGCGAGTTGCTCGCAAGCATTGACGCCTCCATTCCCCCGCTGCCTGCCACGCCCGATCTCATCCGGTCAAGCGCCGAGCAGTTCGAGCAGGCCACGCGCCTGCGCGCCCCGACCCAGGCTCTCTTCGAACACGTCTCCCGCGCGCTCGAGGAGGGCCCTGCAGCCCGCCTGCATTCACTCGCCTGGGAGCTGGAGGCGCCCGGTGTCGCCATCACACTGACGCTCACACAAGCGACGCGCCAGGACATCGAAGCGATTGCCCGACGGCTCGAGCACCTGGGCCCGGTCGCGGTCGAACCCAGCCGTCCGGATGGGCGGTCCGTGATTTCAGTGCGTACTGCGCTCGACAGGCTTGGCAGCGAACGTCCATGAAAGCCATCGAATCACGCCCGTCCAGGCTTGCACGCTTCGCTGCACCAGGGCTTGCCGTGGCCGGGCTCGTCGTGACTGCCAGCTTGCTGATCGGCTCGACCTCCGCCGTCGACGCGGCAGAAACCGCCCTTGACCGCGTGCGTCGCGCGGTCAATCAGATCGATGCCGAACTTGCAGCGGCATCCTCGCGCGCCGAGACAGCCAGGCACGCCACTGCACACTGGCAAGCACTCGAAGCGCTGGCGCGCACGCCCGACCCCCGGCACTGGTCACGCGCGCTGCAGGAAACCGTCGAGCGCCACGACACGGGAAATACTCCCACACGCGTCGTATCGACCTCGCTCTCGCCCCCGCGCCCGCTCGCTGGCGCCCCCGCCTCGCTTCTGCTCCGCAGCGAGATCATCGCCGGGTTTTCCCTCCGCCACGAGGGCCACCTGCCGCGCCTGCTCGAGGCCATCGAATCTACGCCCCACGTACGCGCGCGCGGCTGCAGGCTGGAACGCGTGGTCAGCCAGTACCCGGCTCGCATCAATGCTGACTGCCGCCTTCTATGGCTGAGCGTCGCCCTGCCTGCAAACGCCAGGACGCCATGAGCAAGACCCGCCCACATCCCACTTCCGCATGGCCCCTCACGCTGTTACTGGCACTCTGGGGAACGAACGCGCCAGCCGCGGACTTCGGCCGCCTGTTCCATACCCCGGCGGAACGCCACGCCCTCGACCATCCAGCCGAGCCGGCCGTCGATCAAGGCGGCTCGCGCGTCGATCCAGTGTCCCGGCGCATCGACGGGCTCCTTCGCAGCAGCGGCGGG
>Ga0067045_1030661_pt1 | contig 14516 bp, 13 predicted proteins | sample TerdegcTABiofilm_FD_59184 | JGI IMG/M metagenome (GOLD analysis project Ga0067045, IMG submission 59184) | Combined Assembly of (Gp0054472, Gp0054536) Wastewater bioreactor microbial communities from Singapore -Terephthalate degrading...
TCCAGGATATTTATCTTGGTGTCCCGATATTCCACCGGCAGAGTGGTGGTATATACGGAAATCTGTCGTTTTATTTCATCGGGATCGAAATCCGATGTGGTATTGCCGTCGGATACTTTTCCGAAGCGGTCCACCAGTCCCATGTCAAAAAGGATTGCCTCACCCAGGGTGGTTTTTCCCGAACTGCCGTGTCCGAAGAAGCCTATATTTCGTATGTTTTCTGTCTGATATTTTTTCACTCTGTTTCCTCCTGAGCATTGAAAAAAAGTTTATCTGTATTCTTTGGGGATGAACTTGCCCTTTTTCTGGGCGCATTCATGATGCCATTTTTTGCCGCCGACTTTGATTACCTTCTTACCTTCCAGCAGACCTCCGCATTCCCGGCATTTAGGCTCGCCGACTTTCTTCTGTTTTCCTCGTGCCATTCTTCTCACCTCGCTATCTTAAAATCAAATTAAAAAATTCGTAGGAATTTTCTATCAATTACAAAAAAGTCCTTTAACCCTTATCACGATTCTTATTATTCTTCCTATACTTATTACTCTTTATCGATTTTGAAAAAAACCCAGAATCGTCCCGCAATTTTAAAAAAGGGTTAAAACCGGGGCTGTAGAAAAAAAGAGACCACAGCCTTTTGATTTTATTATCTTATACCGCTGAACTTACTTTGTAAAGGGGGGAGAAAGCTTTGTATTTTCCCCAGGAATTGATTCCAGGCAGGTTTGTCAAGAGAAATTCCCGGTTTTCCGCCCAAGTTCTTGTAGAGGGCAAAAGTCTTTACGTTCACGTTCCCAATTCGGGCAGACTCAGGGAATTACTGACTCCCAACCGGGAAGTGCTGCTCTTGCCGGGAGATCCGGAAAACCCCCGCAGAAAGACCTCCCATTCCATTCTACTGGTGCGATACGGAGGAGGTTATGTGGGTATGAATGCCGCCCTGGTCAACGACCTCTTCGAAGAAGCCATGAGAAAAGGAATTATTACCGAATTGAATGACTTTAAAATCATCGGCAGGGAAAAACCTCTGGGTATGGGCAGGATCGATTTTCTGCTGGAAAACCGGGAAAAGAAGAAGATGTTCGCTGAATTGAAATCGGTATCCCTGGTGGTGGAAAAAAGAGCCCTGTTTCCCGACGCTCCCACAGAAAGAGGGATCCGACACCTGAAGGAACTGACGGAAACCATCAAGGAAGGGAACCTGGCGGGGGTGGTCTTTGTGGTAACCCGTCAGGACGCCGACTCCTTCTCTCCCAACGATGCGGAAGTCCCCGAATTCGGAAAGACTCTCCGGCAGGCGTTCCGGAACGGAGTGAAAATCCTGGCATATAAGTGTAAAGTAACCCCCAGAGAAATGGAAATCAATACCCCCGTTCCCATCATCCTTTAATCCCCCCGAAGCCTTTAAAGAGGATTTCCCTTCTTGTCAGCGAACACATTCTTTATTTTCCATCTCAACAGTCAAAGGAGAAACTGATGGAACTAACCTTGCGCCATTGTATCTTCTGTGATTCGGTGGTTCCCCTGCCCGACAATAAAATAGTATGCTACGGAATCTTTGATGAAATAAGAACCAAAGCGTTTCCTTTCTTTTTTCCCCATTTCTGCATTCTATGTGCATGGACCAACGGCAAGGGATTCCATATCCAGCAGACCAAGCTCCTGAACCCTTCCCGAACCATCATCGTCTCCCAGTCCCCGGAGCAGTATTTCACCCTGGAGGACGAAGCCGAAACCGCATACGTAACCATCGACGTCAACCAGATCGTATTCACGGAACCGGGAGCCTATATCCTGCAAATTTTCATTCACGGCAAGCTGGCGGAAGAGATTCCTCTCTCCTTCACCAGAATATAAACAGAGCAAATTTTTTACCGAAAGAGGATGAAAATGACCAAAACCAAAATAGTCTGCACCATAGGTCCCGCCTGCTGGGACGAAAATATCCTAAAAGAGATGATTTCCGAGGGGATGGACGTCTGCCGATTGAACTTCTCTCACGGAGATCACCAGACTCACAGAGATAATTTCAATAAAATTCGCCGATTGTCCCATGACATGAAACACCCCGTAGCAATCCTCCAGGATCTGTGCGGTCCCAAGATCCGACTGGGAGAATTTGAAGGTGAGATAGAACTGACGGAAGGAGAAACCGTAACACTCACGTCGAAAGAAGTTGAAAATAATTCTAAACAACTGTTTGTATCCTACCCCCACCTGGAAGAAGACATAAAACCCGAAGAAATGATCCTCATAGACGACGGACTGGTACAACTCGAGGCGATCAAACCCCTGCCCGAAGGCATCCTATGCCGGATACTGGTGGGCGGCAAGGTTACTTCCCACAAGGGAGTCAATCTGCCCCAATCCCGACTCCGGATCTCCGCCCTGTCCGAGAAAGATATTGAGGATGTCCGCCTGGGGATGGAACTGGGCGTGGATTTTATCGCCCTCTCCTTCGTCCGACGCCCGGAAGACATTCTCCACCTGAAACAGATCCTGGCGGAGTCCAAAAAATTCATCCCCATCATCGCCAAGATCGAAAAACAGGAAGCGGTCAACAACCTGGAGGATATTCTCAACGTGGCGGAAGGAGCCATGGTTGCCAGAGGCGATCTGGGAATAGAAATGCCTATTGAAAATGTCCCACTGATACAAAAAAAGATTATCCGTTTATGCAATAAACTGTCCAAACCGGTCATCACCGCCACCCAGATGCTGGACTCCATGATCCGTAACCCCATCCCCACCCGGGCGGAAGTTACCGACGTTGCCAACGCCATACTGGACGGCACCGACGCCCTCATGCTATCGGGAGAGACCGCCAACGGCAAATATCCGGTACAGTCTCTCAAAACCATGGATAAAATCGCCCGTGCCACCGAAGAGCTGATGTCACAGAAAAAAAGACGCCAGGATTTCCCCTGTGATAACAACGTGGTCAACTCCATATCCCTCTCCACCTACCATATAGCGGAGGAACTCAACGCCAAAGCAATCCTTATCATGACCGACTCCGGACGGACCGCCCGCCTGGTCTCCCGCTACAAACCCCGGGTTCCCATCCTGGGGATTACCTATACCGAAATCACCCAAAGAAGACTTAACCTCTCCTGGGGAGTAATCCCCCTCATAGTGGAGGAAGCCTCCAACACCGACAAGATGCTGGATAACGGCATGAAAGCCGCTCTGGAATCGGGGGTGGTCAAAAACGGAGACCTGGTCATCAGCACCGCAGGAATCCCCGCCCTGGTCAAGGGAAGCACCAATATGATCAAGGTGGATATTATAGGAAATATATTCAAAAGAGGCATCGGAGTGGGCAAAAAAACCACTATCACGGGCAAGGTCTGCATAGCGGCAACCTCCCAGGAAGCCCTGGCAAAACTGGATCACGGAGACATCCTCATTACCGCCCGCCTCGATGATTCCTTCGTCCCACTGGCTCCCCGTCTGGGAGGGATCATCACCGAGGAAGGCAACGTGGGATCCTACGGCGAATTCCTCTGCGAGAAATTCCAGATACCGGGTCTTCTGGCAGTACCCGGCGCCAGAGAAGCCTTCTATGAAGGCAGAATAGTAACCCTGGACGTCCAGAGAGGCATCGTGTTCAGCGAAAAAACCTAGCCTATCCTGAAACCCTAGGAGGGTTCTCCGGAACCCGATGGAATCCCATCGTTGATTACAGGCGATTATTTTCTTAACATGACTTCAATGACAAAACTCTGTGTCCTCTGGGGTGAAAAAGCCCCGAGGACACAGAAAAACCCCATATCGGCGTTTTCATTTCTTTGAGAAGAAGGAAATAAGACAGAAGATTTTGAACTTTTCTTTTAATCCAAAACAACCGGATCGGAGAAAAACCGATGCAAGATACTTCCGAACTATGGAAGAAGTATAAACAGGACAAGGACGAACAGGCAAAAGAAGGACTGGTAGCAGCCTATCTCCCATTGGTTCGGCAACTGGCGGTAATGATCATAAAAAAGTTACGGGCGGGAGTCGAACTGGACGATCTCATAAGCGACGGAACTTTCGGACTCCTGCGAGCCGTCGAGAATTTTGACCTGAGCCGGGGATTCAAGTTCGAGACCTACGCCACCCCCGTCATAAGAGGGGCAATCTATAACGGACTGCGATCCCTGGACTGGGTTCCGGAACGAACCAGAGGAAAAGCCCGGGCTCTCCAGAAAATTCGAGACCAGATATTCCAGACCACCGGAAGACCCCCCACCCAGGAAGAACTGGCGGAAGAACTCCGACTCAGTTCCGATGAGGTGTACGATCTGGTGGCAGATTTGGGATGTCTTTATATTTTATCCCTGGATCAGCCCATCCCCAGTCTGGACGACGACGACGCCACCATGATGAATACCGTGGAAAACCGGGTTACATCGGACCCCTCCGTCGAGGTGGAATTCCAGGAGGAAAGAGAATACCTCAAGACCGCCATCGACAACCTCAACGAGAGGGAACAGTATATCATCACCCAGCACTATTTTTACGGTAATACCTTCGAATCCATCTCTCACGATATGGGAGTCTCCAAACAGCGGATCTCCCAGATGCACCAGAGGGCTGTTCATCGTCTCCGGGAACACCTGGGCAGAATGATTATTTCCGACGACGCCATCAAGGACTTTACCATAGAAAAACACCCCCTCATTCCGCCTATGTGGAAGAGATAGACATACGAAAAAAGGAAACGGGAATATTTCACGTGGAGGTTTAATATGTTAAAAGGTACCACTTCATCCACCGGCGTTGCTTACGGACCCATCCTGGTTCTCCAGGACAGGGAAAAGTCCGATTCCGACGTGGACACCAACGTATTCAGTCCCGAAAAACAACTGGAACGATTCGAAAAAGCCGTCGAGGACGGAAAGGAAGACCTGAAACGCCTGAGGGAGGAAGTTCTAAGGAAAATCGGGGAAAAGGAAGAAAAAATCTTCGAATCCCAAGCCATGATCCTGGAGGACCCGTCTCTTATCGACGAGGTAAAAAACCGGATACTGAATCAGCGGTTTACCGCCGAAAACGCCCTTAAACAGGTGCTGCGGGACCTGGAACAACAGTTTTTAAGTATAGAAGACAGAACCATCCGACAGAGGATCGTGGACATCAAGGACGTGGGCAACCGGATCTTAAGAGAACTGGCAAGAGAAAAAACCTTCGCTCTTGAAAATATTTCCCAACCGGTCATCCTCCTTGCCCACGAGATCCTCCCCTCCCAGGCGGCTCTCATCGACAAGGAAAGAATCCTTGCCATTGTAACCGAAAAGGGAGGCATCAACAGCCACGCCTCCATCATCGCCCGTTCCCTGGATATTCCCGCCGTGGTGGGAGTCAAAAACCTCTTAACCTCCGCCCGGTTTAAAAATAACGTCTTCGTGGACGGATATAACGGCGAAGTCTATTTCGACCCCGATGAAAACATACTTAAAAATTATCAGGAACAGAAAACCAAACTGGAATCGGTAAAAACTCCGGAAAAAATCAGCCCTCCCGACGGCGTGGTCTATACCCGGGACGGCGTTATGCTCCAGATCTTCGCCAATATCGGCAAACTGTCGGAACTGAATAAACTGAAACTCTACGGCGTTGAGGGCGTGGGACTTCTTCGCACCGAATTCCTGCTCATGAACCGCCAGTCCCCACCCACCCTGGATGAATACGTCTCCCAGTTCAAAACCATTCTGGACTTTGTTAATCCTCTCCCCGTCAATATCCGCCTCTTCGACCTGGGCGCCGACAAGAGCTTCCCCTTCCTTTCCCACCCGAAAGAATCCAACCCCAGCCTGGGAAACCGGGGGATCCGATACCTCCTGGGAAATCCCTTCCTCCTCAAGGAACAGATAAGAGCCGTCCTGGAATCGGGATGCGCCGGTAATCCCCGGATTCTCATCCCCATGGTTACCACCGTCAACGAGGTTCGAACAGTAACTTCCTTTATACGTCGTATGGAGATGGAACTGACGGAACAGGGCAAAAATATCAAGACCCAGATCCCCATCGGTATCATGATCGAAACCCCCGCCGCCGCCATGATGCTGGATAAACTCATAAAAGAGGTGGACTTCTTCAGCATCGGCACCAACGACCTGATCCAGTATATCCTGGCTGCCGACCGGGACAACGAACAGGTTCAGGATATCTACAATACCCTCCATCCGGCTGTCCTGAAAATAATCAAAGACACCGTCACCGCCGCCAACCGCAAAAAAATGGAAATATCCCTCTGCGGTGAAATGTCCGCCGATATCCGCGCTATCCCTCTCCTCATCGGCATGGGAGTCAGGAGGCTCAGCGTGGGGGTCAACCGGATTCCCGAAGTCAAGGAGTTTATCGCCAACCTGTCCGTCAAAAAATGCGAAGCCCTGTCCAAGAAAGCCCTCAAAGCCCCCGATTCGGCGGAAATCGACAAGATGGTGGATCGCTTCCTCAACCGTCTCCAGGATGAAAAAAACCCGGTTTAAAATGTCAATATAGAACAGGTTATTTTAAGGTCGGAAGTCGAATCTAATGAATTACAAAAAAGAATTCTCCAATCCGCAACGGGCAGAGGGACTGCTAGACGCTATCCGTCAGATTCCTCTTTCCTCTGCGGTGAATCTTATGGAGGTCTGCGGGACTCATACCCATGCCATCGCCCGGTTCGGTATCCGTCAACAACTGCCGGAGAATGTTCGGCTGTTATCGGGGCCCGGATGTCCCGTCTGTGTAACTCCCAATCCCTATCTGGATAAAGCGGTGGAAATATCCCGTTGTGAGGGAATTATTATCACCACCTTCGGCGATATGTTCAGAGTACCCGGCTCCTATTCGTCCTTGCAGAAAGAAAAGAGTAAGGGCGGAGACATCCGCATGGTCTATTCCCCTGGCGACGCGGTGGAAATAGCGGCAAAAAATCCCCATAAGAAAGTGGTCTTTTTAGGTGTGGGATTCGAAACCACAGCCCCCACCATCGCCTCTGCCATTTTATCAGCAAAAGAATCTAATATAAAAAACTTTTATATACTGTCAGGATTCAAGACCCTCCCCAACGCCTTGAAAGTGCTGGCCCAATCCGACGATCTCAACCTTCAGGGGCTGATATGTCCGGGTCATCTGAGCATCATCACGGGAACCCGTTTTTACGATTTCATGGCGGAACAATACAAGATCCCCTGCGTCATTACCGGATTCGAAGCCCTGGATATTTTAGACGGCATAAGAAGATTACTGCTTCAAACATATAAAGGAGAACATCGGGTGGAAAACGCCTACGGAAGAGTGGTAAGAGATGAAGGAAACCCCAGAGCCTTATCTATTATGGAGAAGGTCTTTCAGCCGGTGGATTCGGAATGGAGAGGAATAGGAATAATCCCTTCCAGCGGCTTGAAATTAAGAGAAGAATATTCGGAATTTGATGCAGAAACCCTCTTCCCCACCGCCGATAATAAAGGGAATCCGACCGCCTCCGTCCCACCTTTGCTCTCATCCCCGGAGGGACTTCCCCCGATTTCCTCTCCCCTCCCCCACTCTACCTCTTCCCTGTCCTCACCCGGTTCTCCCCCTCCCTGTATATGCGGTCAGATATTAAGGGGTATAAAGATTCCCCCCGACTGCCCCTCCTTCGGCAAGGGTTGTACGCCTGAAAATCCCATAGGAGCTTGTATGGTATCATCGGAAGGAACCTGCTCCGCTTATTACAGATATTCAGTATAAATAAAAAATATAAGATAAAGGAGTGTAATCAGATTTGTCAGAAGATTTCCAGGGATCATCCGTAGCAAGACAAGCAGAATCCCATTGCTTGTTCGAATCTAAATTTTACCATACATCAATTTATCTATTATTATATTCCTTTGAGTGCATATTAAAAGCACATATATTAAATGCCTATATTAAAGGGAAATCCCCCAAAAAGCCCGACAGAACCCATAAAATATATGAGTTGATTAAAGATGCAAAATTCAAATATATAGATTTATTTGGTCATCAGACAAGCGTGCCTGTACAAATACAGGATCCGGATTGGGTTTCCATGAGATACAGAGTTAATGACTTTGCTTCTGCCTCAGAGAAAGACATTAATACTCTTAATGTAAATTTGAATAAATCTATAAACTATGTAAGGAAGAACATGCTATGAATAAAGATACTAATATACTGAGAAATAAAATAAAGCAGGTCAGAGAAAAATTACAGGCAAATTTTGGAAAAGAATCTGTTTTTGTTCAACCCGGCACTATGGGAGGGTTGAATATAAAGATAGTAAGTAATGATTTTAAAAATATACCTTTTGATAAGCGGATAGAAAATATTTTAAGTTTGATACCGGAATTAGAAAATGATGATATGTCTTTTATCGAGTTATTAACAGAAGAGGAAAATGAACTATTCGGGACGGATTTGAAAGATTTAGAGGTAGAGGATTTACCATTCTGGGTGGAAAGGGTTAATCGGGAAACAGAAAATATTAAGATAGAAACTATTAATGATGACATAGAACCGCCTTTTATCACCACTTTCTATTCCATAAAAGGAGGAGTGGGCAGAACAACCGCCATGGCATACGTAGCACATCTGCTGGCGAATCAGGGGAAAGTGGTAGTGGCGATAGATTTCGATCTGGAAGCCCCCGGATTACCTTCAATCCTGGATGTGGAACAAGAAGTGAAGGAAGGATGGGGATTACTGGAATATCTGAGAAAGGTAGAATTTGAGCAAGAAAGAAATATAAAAGAACATTTAATTAAAATAGAATCAAATATAAACCCAAATGCGGAACTATATTTATTGCCTGCGGGTAAATTCGGAATCCGATATCTGGAATTATTGGATAATCTGAACCTAAAACTTTATTACCGATGGGAGGCTAATCCCCTACATATCCTCATAGATGAAATAAAAAAAGAAATGAAACCCGATGTAATTCTAATAGATGCCCGAACCGGCATGACTTCTTCCAACGCCCCTCTTCTTTTCGATCTTTCCGACATGGCGATTCTGTTCTTCTATCCCAACGCCCAGGTTAAACCCCTGTTAAAATTATTAATAGACGGATTAATTTCTGCCAAAACCAAGCGGGGTTTTACTCCCGAATTTCGGTTCGTTCTAAGCCCCCTCCCTGAGACGGAAATTAGAGACGGGAGTATGGGGAAAAAAGGGGAAAAATATATGAATGAACTATATCTAATACCCTACGAGAGACAAATCAGAGAATCAATAGGAGAACTCGATATAAAAAATATTTTTACTCCCGTTATCTATGACAAAAAAATAATCTATTCCGATACCGTCCAGGAAAACTTATTGGATTATTATAGTGTAATTTATAATTGGATTGAAAATTATATATCAAATGGAGATAAGGCAAATTATTTCACTGAAGACGATAAAAGTAAATTATTAAATAGTATAGATATTATCCCCCGTGTTTCAGAACAAAAAAATAACTTTGACAGGGAACTAAGGAGAAACGAAATAAATGAGTTATTTATAAAGACAAAAAATTATAAAAATCTGACAAGCAAAGACAAAATTCTTATAAGAGGAAAACAGGGAAGCGGTAAAACCCACCTGTTTTTATATTATTTTAATAACTGGAACCGGAAAGAGTTAGGTACTTCCTATCCGTTTCTATCTCCCCCAAAATTAAAATTGATAAACAATCCCCTCACACAGGAAGATTTTATCAAAGCCAATCAAATCATCCAATCCACAGATAAAACATGGAAGGATTTTTGGGCATTTGCAATACTTAATTACATACAAAAAGCAAATTCCCCTCAAGACAACCGTATAAGAACAACACCTTCCTATAAACTTAACTTCGATAAAGATATAATTAATAATTTTAAACGCAATAATGAATCATTAATATCAGATTTAATCAATCTTGACCGCACTCTACATTATCCTTTAACTCTCCTTTTTGACGGTCTTGATACTATTTTCGGCTTAAAAGAAGAGGAAATTAAAATAAGAAATAATGCCATAACAGGATTACTTGAACTATTAAGATTACTTGACAATCAACTAAACAAAATTTATTTTAAAGTTTTTCTTCGTGAAGACATCTGGGCAAATTTAAACTTCTATAATAAAAGCCATTTTTTAGGAAGAGAGACTACATTATCCTGGGAAAGAGATGATTACTTTAGAACCCTTATAAAAGAATTGTCTATACATAAAGACTTCATCAATGTCTTTAAGGAAAAAATTAAAGTTCCTTTAGATGAAGTAGAAGAGCTACAGGAGAACAGTATAGAAAAAATCATAAGTCTTATAGTCGGTGAAAAAACAAAAGGACTGAAAAAAACTAAAGTCCGGGACTGGATATGGGAAAAACTGGCGGATGCCAATGGAGATCATTCGCCTATAAACCTTCAACAACTATTTCAACAAGCTATAAAAAAAGAAAAAGAAATTTTTGAATCCGAAAAGGAAAAAGGAGGTTTTTTAAGGTCTGTCATCCGTCCCGGGGTTTTGATACAGGTCTATGCCGAAGTTTCCCGATTGGCGGTGGAATCTTTGAGAGAAGAATATCAGGAGGAGTTAAATCCTTTATTAGATTTTTTAAAAGATAAATATTCTCCTATTGATATTAGTGAATTAAATCAATTACAGGGATATAAAAAATACCTATCCATAGCGGAAAGTGCCGGAATTATAGGCAAATACAAAAGAGAACCGGACAGATATTTTATACCGGATTTATATTTAAAAGGGCTGAATATGAATCGCAAGGGACAATTGTAACAATACTTGAAATGTTGTAAATGGAAAATCCCCGATATAACGACAGGTTGTGATTATTCCACTGTTTTGAATATAACCTCTTTAAATTTTTTTGGGAATTTTTTTACATAGGGAAAGGAAAATTATAGAATAGCGAAAATTAAAGGAGAAGTTATTCCCCAAAACTACTCAACGTGGTGGATCCTTCCCGGGGTGCCGGATCTGGAGGTCGGAAGTCAGAAGTTGGATGTCAGAATAACACCGGCAGAGTTGTTAAATAACTATGGCCGGTGGAAAATCGGACAGTCTCTCTTCCGAATAAAATCCCTAACCGGTTTGAAAAAAATCAGCCGGTTTGAACAACACTCTCAAGTCCGGTCGGGAAGAGCCGAAGCCCCGTGAGGTAAAACCCAAACATGGGGAGGAGGTGAAAAGAAAAATGGCAGTTGTTACCATGAAACAGTTGCTGGAGGCAGGAGTCCATTTCGGACACCAGACTCGCCGATGGAACCCCAAAATGGCAAGATACATATTTACCGAAAGAAACGGTATCTATATAGTTGACCTGCAGAAAACGGTTCAGAAGGTGAAAGAAGCTTACGACTTCATAAAAGAAGTAACCAGAAATAATGAATCGGTTCTGTTTGTGGGAACCAAGAAACAGGCTCAGGAATCAGTCCTGGAAGAAGCCAACCGGTGCGGAATGTTCTGCGTAACCCAGAGATGGCTGGGCGGTATGCTCACCAACTACAAAACTATCCGCAAGAGAATCCAGAGACTCAAAGAACTGGAAGCCATGAAGGCGGAAGGTCGTTTCGAGGTTCTTCCCAAAAAGGAAGTAAAGAATCTGGAAGACGAAATGAAGAAGTTGAACCGTTTTCTGGGCGGCATAAAGGATATGCCCGGTCTCCCCGGCGCATTATTCGTAGTGGATCCCCGGAAGGAAAGAATAGCGGTTCTGGAAGCCCGGAAACTGGGTATCCCCATCGTCGCCATAGTTGACACCAACTGTGATCCCGATGAGGTGGATTTCCCCATTCCCGGTAATGATGACGCTATCCGGGCGGTTCGTCTGCTGACATCCAAGATCGCCGACGCGATCATGGAAGCCAAAACCGAACTGGAAAGCGAAGCGGCAGAAGCCCTGGGACTGGAAGACAAAGACAAGGAACCCGTGGAAACCGCAACCCCCGCAGAGGAAACCCAGAAAGAAGCGGCTCCCGCAGCGGCAGATAAAGTCGAAGCGAGTGAACCGGCTCCCCCGGTGATGCCCAAAAAGGCCGAAACCAGAGTCATTTCCGGCGGTCAGAGTATTCCCGTATCCCACATTACCGCCAAACCCGAAGACGTTCGAAAGAAAATGGAAGAGACTTCCAAATAGATATTTCTAAACCAAAGATGGGATCGGGATCTCCCGATCCCTCTTTTACAGGTCAACAAAAAGGAGATAAGATAATGGAAATAAGTGCCAAACTGGTAAAGCAATTGCGAGAAGATACCGGCGCCGGTATGATGGACTGCAAAAACGCCCTCACCAAAGCCAACGGCGATGTGGAAAAAGCTAAAGTCATCCTCCGGGAAGCAGGCATTGCCAAAGCCGAGAAAAAAGCCGACAGAGCCACTTCCTCCGGCAGAATCGAATCCTATATCCACCTGGGCGGAAGAATCGGCGTCCTGACCCACATCAGCTGCGAAACCGACTTCGTGGCCAATACCGACGACTTCAAGAATTTCTGCAAAGAAGTCTGTATGCAGATTGCCGCCGCCTCTCCCGACTACGTGGGCAGAGAAGAAGTCCCCGCCGAAAAAATCGAGGAAGAAAGGCAGATCCTCCGAAACCTTACCCTCAAAGAAGGTAAACCGGAAAAAGTGGTTGACAAGATCGTCGAAGGAAGACTCGACAAATTTTACGAAAGAGTCTGCCTCCTGGAACAACCCTACATCCGGGAAGACAAGAAAAAAATTCAGGACATCCTCAAGGAAACTATCGCCAAACTGGGCGAAAATATCAAGATTATCCGCTTTGCCCGATTCTCCCTGGGAGACATCAGCAAGTAGGCTTAAAATAAAATTACAGTTCATTTTCGATAATATGTCATTCCGGATGACGGAGAAAACTGTCGTCCGGAATGATAGTGCGCGTTTTAATAACAGGCTAACCTGTCGGGAGGTATGACTTATATGGGTAAATATAATCGTATCCTTATAAAACTCAGCGGAGAAGCCCTGGCGGGAGAAACGGGCAGAGGATTCGGCATCGATCCCGTAACCGCCGCCAAATATGCAAAAGAAATAAAAGAGGTTTATAATCGGGGAATAGAGATCGGCATCGTCATCGGAGGAGGCAACTTCTTCCGGGCAAGAATGGCCCCCGATATGGATCGGGTGGACGCCGATAAAATGGGCATGATGGCAACGGTCATCAACTCCCTGGCACTGAGGGACTATCTGGAAAAAGCGGGAGTTCCGGCAAGGGTCATGTCCTCCAAGGGGATCACCGACGTGGCGGAACCCTTCGTCCAGAAACGGGCGGTAAAACTGCTGGAAAACAAAAAAGTGCTGGTCTTGGCCGGAGGCACGGGAAGCCCCTACTTCACCACCGATACCTCCGCCTCTTTAAAAGCCCTGGAAATCGGCGCCGACATCCTCATGAAAGCCACCAGAGTGAACGGCGTTTATGATAAGGATCCGGAAAAGGATCCCACCGCCCAGAAATTCTCCACCCTCAGCTATATCGAGGTTCTGCAAAGAAGACTTCAGGTCATGGATCTCACTGCGATCTCCCTCTGCATGGAAAATCATCTGCCCCTGATGATTTTTAACGTATCCATTCCCGGCAACCTCTTAAAAGCCGTAGAAGGAGAACCCGTGGGAACCCTGGTGGTAGATTAACCGGCTTAAAAGGGTATGGACGAGAATTGACGAAATAGTTCCCGTGAGAATCGAATCTCTCAGGGGAGATTCTTTTCCTTATATGTGGAAAAAATGTCGTATCACGAAACAACCCCCATTCTCAAAGGAGGATAACTATAATGGTAGATCCGGAACTATACGAAGACACCAAGGATAGAATGAAAAAATCCCTGGAATCCATGAAAAAAGATTTTATGACCGTCAGAACCGGCAGAGCCACTCCTGCTCTCCTGGAACCGGTGAAAGTGGAAGCCTACGGACAGGAAATGTCCATAAAACAGGTGGCCAGCGTTACTGTCCCCGAACCCCGCATGATGGTTATTCAACCCTGGGACAAGAGCATCTTATCCCTCATCGAAAAAGCCATCCATAAATCGGATCTGGGCATCAACCCCACCAACGACGGCAAACTGATCCGACTGGTAGTCCCACCCCTCACCGAAGAACGACGCAGAGAACTGGTCAAAAATATCAAAAAACGAGGCGAGGAAGCCAAGGTTGCCATAAGAAATATCCGCCGGGAAGCCAACGAATACCTCAAGGATATGCAGAAGGAAGGCGAAATCTCCGAAGACGACGAGAAAAAAGGCGCCGAGGAGATCCAGAAACTCACCGACTCCATGATCGAGGAAGCGGAAAAAATACTCAAAGCCAAAGAAAAAGAGATCATGGAAGTATAAATCCCTCTATCTTATTGCCATCCTATAGCCGGGATCTTCAGTTCTTCCCTGTGGTCGGAAGCCGTCGGAAATAGGGATCCTCTTTGCTATAGGCCGAACTTCCGGATTTTTTGGCTAAAACCCGCATGAAGTCTGAGAATATCCTCTTTGTAGTTAGTAGTAAAAACCCAGATTCCATGCCGATTTCCAGGTGGGAGTCTG
>Ga0067045_1030662_pt1 | contig 14511 bp, 9 predicted proteins | sample TerdegcTABiofilm_FD_59184 | JGI IMG/M metagenome (GOLD analysis project Ga0067045, IMG submission 59184) | Combined Assembly of (Gp0054472, Gp0054536) Wastewater bioreactor microbial communities from Singapore -Terephthalate degrading...
AACGCCACCTGATCGTCAGGAGGGAGCGCCGCGCCTTCATTACGCCCGCCTCGCCCACCATTACCGGTCAGCATCGAGTCGTCGTTGAGGGTCGCGTGAATGCCCTTGCGCTGCGCGACCTGTGCGCCATCGACCAGCAGGGCAGCGTCGCCGTTGAAACAAGGCGGCTTGGGCTGGTTACGCGTGGGCATGGGTCAATCGCGCCTGCTTCGCGTATCAATGTTGACCGAAGATGGCGTCGAAACTGGGGACAGGGCCGTACGTGGTTTTGGGGGGGGCGGGGTTCTGCAAGGAACCGGTCAATAGCAACAGGGCGGCAATCAAAATGGGGCAGGCCAGAATGAGCACGTAGCGTGTCATCGCAATTCTCCTCCGCCACGCTGCAACCCGTGGCGATTTGTCAGGCTTGTTTTTATTAATCTGGAGGCAATGTGCCCCAGTTGCCCGGAAGAAAATTGTCATTCGGCGCCAATTGTCCAACCGTTGGCGTCAACCCAATACCTTTTATCCAGTCTGAGGGCCAACGCGCGAAAGCACGCCGCCCCTGGTCACTGGATAACTGTGCGCCCGGCGCCAGGCGTTGAGCGGCGCCGTGATCCATCCCGGCTGCTAACGCACGCCCAATTGCTGCTTGAGCGGCGCCAGGCGCGGGTCGCCTGGCGCGGCCTTCTCCAGGCGCCGCAGGTACGACAGCGCCTGCTCGCGCTGACCGCCCGAGCCATGCAGGTAAATCAGCGCGTAAAACAGGTCGGGGTCCTGCGGCGATTGCGCCAGGCCGGCTTCCAACGCGACCTGCGCGGCTTCGCGGCGCTTCATCTGCAACAGGAGCAAGCCCTGGTTGTAGCGGATTCGCGAGTTGTCGGGCAAGGCCACGGCGGCCTGCTCCATCCACTGCAGACCTTCCTCGGCCTGGCCACGTTCGACCAGCAACAGCGCCAACATGTAGGCCAGATTGCCGTGATCGCTGGCCGGCATCTCTTTGAGCGCCACCCCTTCGCGCAGGACCTGCTCGGCTTCATCCTGACGCAGGATGCCGTTAGCCAGCGTTACCAGATTGACCCGCGCCGGAGAGAAGTACGGGTCAAGCTTGAGTGCCTGGCGGTACTGCTCCAGCGCATCCAACTGCTGGCCCTTGCGCTCCAGCAGCACGGCCAGGTTGAGGCGGTTGCCGGGCAGATCGGCATTGCTGCGCAGACGCCGTTCATAATCCTCGAGGGCCGCCGTGAATCCTGCTCGGCGCTCTTCGGGCAAGGCCAGCAGGGGAATGCTCGCCAGCGCCCGCAATGCCTCATCGCGCACCGCACGCTGTGGGTCATCCAGCAGTGGCAGCAAATGTTTGACCCGCTCCACTGGCGCGAGCCCGGTAAAGGCCGGAATCGCGTAAGCACGCACCACCGGGTTCTGGTCCTTGAGCGCCTGGGTCAAGCTCGGTATCGCCGGCTCGCCCAACGCTACCAACTGTTCGGCGGCCGTGGCACGGACGATCGCCGGCTTACCCAGGTCGCCAATCAGTGCCGTCAGTTGCGCCAGCGTACCGGCACTGCCCTGACGCGCAGCATGCAGCGTTTCGCCGTAGTGCGGCGGGCGTTGCGGTTTACCAAACCAATCTTCGATTGTCTTGGCCGCCCACGCCGGTTCTTGATCTTTGTGGCAGGCGGTGCAGGCATCCGGACTGCCAGTCTTGGTATCCAGGTCCGGCCGTGGCAGACGGAAGCTGTGATCACGGCGCGGGTCGACGACCATGTAGGTCTGCGCCGGCATGTGACAATTGACGCACTGCGCGCCAGCCGAACCGGGCTGGTGACGATGGTGCTCGGGACTGTCGTAGTTCTTCGCCTGCAAGCTGGGGAAACGCACTGGTGGCGTTTCGGTGTGGCACTGCTGACAAAGACCGTTGCCTGCAATCTTGACCTTGGTGGTATGCGGATCGTGGCAGTCGGTGCAGGTCACCCCGGCGGCGGACATCTTGCTTTGGGTGAAAGAGCCGTAGACGTAGACCTCGCCCTGGATCTGCCCATCCGCGTGATACAGCTCAGGACGCAAGGTGGCCGGCAGCACCGCATCGAGCAGCGGCTTGCCCGGTTGCTGGCCGACACCCAGGCTTTGCCGGCGGCTGTGGCAATAGCCGCATTGCTCGACCTGGCCCTGGCTGCCAAGGGTTTTGAAATCCACGGGCAAGCCCACATCCTTGGCCGAGGCGGAGGTTTTTGCCGGCGCGTACGCAGCGCTATCCTGGGGTTTGCTCTTGGCTTGTTCGGCCCACTCGACGTGCTTCTGCGCCGGACCATGGCACCCCTGACAGCCGACGTTCGGTTCATGCCAGGTGGTGGCAAAGCTGTCGGTTTTATCGTCGTAGTTTTTCAACAGGTTGCTCGAATGGCAATCGGCGCACATGGCGTTCCAATTCTGATAGCGCCCGGTCCAGTGCAACGGATCGTTCGGGGTAAATCGCTGGCCGGGGTAGAGCGAGAACCAGCGCTGCCCGCCTTCGGCCTTGGGTCGTGTGTCCCAGGCGATGGTCAGGCTCTGCAGGCGGCCACCAGGGAATTCCACCAGGTACTGCTGCAGCGGCTTATAGCCGAAGGTGTAGCTGATGGCGAAATCGGTCGGTTTGCCGTCCGCACCTTCAGTGTTGACGAAAAACTTGTCGCCGCGACGGAAGAACCTCGCCTTGACGCCGGCGTCCTCGAAACGTGCGCCCTTGAAGTTACCCAGCACGTTGGCCGGCGTCGCCTCGCGCATCGCCCAGTCGTGATCGGAGTTTTTCCAATCCTTGGCCTGCTCGACATGGCAGCCCTGACAGCTGCCAGCGGCGGCATAGCCCGCAGGGTTTTTTGCCAGGTGCGGCGACACGGATTCCTGGGCCTGCAGCGGGAGGTTGAACAACACAATGGAGCACAGCCCCAGGATCAGGTTCTTGGCGGTCGACACGCAGCGTTCCTCAGTACCAGGATTATTTTTATTAGTTGTGGATTGCCCGCCTGGGAGCAATCGACATTCGACGACCGCGTTGAACAGTCGGACTTAGAGCAGCGGCAGCATAAAGCGACGCACGCCGAAAAACTTGTCCTTAGATGTCAACCTACTGCTCATTCACGCCACCCCTCAGCAATCATCCCGCCCGAACCTCTGTCGCCAACTGCCAAATCATTGGCATCAAACATCCAGAATCCCCCACCGAATTGACCTATCTATAGACCCCTCGGAGCGCGGCCAATCGGCCACCCGAGCAATGCCGGCAATTAGCCCCCCCAATAACAAAAAATCTGGAGGCAGTCGCGTGACTTCACTCGCGAGTAGCAGCACTCACCGTCGTAGCTGGCTGAGCCTCACGGCCCTGAGCTTGACCCCATTGGCTTACGCCATCTCCCTGCACGCCCAGGCCAGCGAATTTGAATGGGGCGAAGTCAGTGGGCGCGCCAACGGCAGTGTTAGCGTTGGTGCCATCTTGAGCGCGGAAAAACCGGACAGTGCCTACGTCTACCAACGCAATGCCAATAGCATCGGTTACGGCGCACCCGGCCAGTTCAACCCAAGTGGTGGCCGCAACCTGGATGACGGGCGCCTGAACTTCCGCAAGCGCAACCTGGTGTCCTCGCCGGTCACCTTGCTTGGCGAAGTCGAGTTCAAGTACCAGAACTACGGCGCCTTTCTTCGCGCAAAAGCCTGGTACGACTACACCCTGAACAACCGCGAGGTAGACTTCGGTCACTCGGCCAATGGCTACCAACCCAACAGCAAGCTGGATGACAGCCACTTCGACGAACTGGCCAAGTTCCAGGGTGTGGCGTTGCTGGATGCTTACGTGTTTGGCGACTTCACCGTCGCCGAGCGACCGCTGAATGCGCGCCTGGGTAACCAAGTGGTCAACTGGGGCGAAGGCCTGTTCCTGCAGAACGGTATCAATGCCGCCAACCCGGTCGACATCGCCGCCCTGCGCCGCCCGGGCTCGCAACTCAAGGAAGCCCTGCTGCCAGTGCCCATGCTGTACGGCAACTATGGCCTGACTGATGCCCTGAGCATGGAGGCGTTCTACCAGTTGCAATGGCGCCAGTCGGTACTCGAAGGCTGCGGCACCTACTTTTCGGCCAACGACTTCATTACCCAAGGCTGCTACGGCGTCCCCCAAGGCCCCATTGCGGCCGGCCTGGACGACCCCGATGCCTATGCCACCGGGCAAATCATCCAGCGCGCCAACGACAAGGAAGCCTCCGACAGCGGTCAATTCGGTCTGGCGCTGCGCTACTTCGCCGACAGCATCGGCACCGAGTTCGGCGCCTACGCGATGAATATTCACTCGCGCATGCCCTACGCCAGCATTATCACTGACCGCTACGGTCCGACGGGTGCCGGCTGGCGTCCACCTACGCCGGTCAACGGCAATGGTGTGAACAACGCCCGCTACTTCGCCGAGTTCCCTGAGGATATCCGCATCTTTGGGCTGAGCTTCTCCAGCAATATTGCCGGCACCTCGGTGTTTGGTGAGTACAGCTTTCGGCCCAATCAGCCGGTGCAACTGGCGACGGGCGACCTGATTCCAGCCTTTGCCGGCAATCCCGGCGTCATTGGCGGCGTCATCGGGGGGGATCTGACCCTCGGCCAGGATGCGATCAATGCCGCACCTGGCTCCACGTACGACGGCTACGACCGCCTCAAGGTCTCGCAACTGTCGCTGGGCTTGATCAAGTCCTTCCCACAGGTGCTCGGTGCCGACAGCCTGAACCTGATCGGCGAAGCCGGCATGAAGTACATGCATGACCTTCCTGGCCAGTCCGAGCGCCGCTACAACAAAGTCGACGTTTATGGCAGCGACCTGGCCAACGGCAACGTGAAAGGCTGCACCGGCGGCGTGCCCACCGAGAAGTACCGCAAATACGCCTGCAGCAAGGACGGTTTCACCTCGGACTTCTCCTGGGGCTACCGCCTCCGCGCACAGCTGAACTACCCGGGCGTATTTGCCGGGGTCAACATCTCGCCATTCGCCACCTTCGGCCAAGACGTCAAGGGCTGGTCCTACGACAGCAACTTCGTCGAAGGCCGCCTGCTCGGCTCGCTCGGCGTGCGCGCCGACTACCTGCAGAACTACTCGGCGGAAGTGTCCTGGGCCAGCACCGGCAACACCCCATTCGCCCCCACTGACAAAGACTTCATCGCAGCCAGTCTGCGCATGGGTTTCTAACTTGACGAGGCAAGATCATGCATAAGAATCTGCTTTCTGCCGCCATTCTCGGCGGCCTCCTGAGCCTGGTAAGCGGCAGTGCCCTGGCCAAGCTGGACGCTGCTGAAATAGCCCGGCTGGGTCAGGACCTGACCCCAGTCGGTGCGGAAAAAGCCGGCAATGCCAGCGGCACCATCCCGGCCTGGAACGGCGGCTTGACCACCCCACCCGCTGGATACGACGCCAGCAAGGGCTATGTCGATCCGTTCGCCAGCGAACAGCCGCTGTACACCGTGACCAAGGCCAACATGGCGCAGTACGCCGACCATCTGACGGTTGGTCACAAGGCCATGCTGGCAAAATACCCCAGCTACAAAATGAACATCTACCCAAGCCACCGTACCGCCGCCCTGCCAGCGGCGGAGTACGCGCAGATCGCCAAGGAAGCCGCCACCGTCGAGCTGGCCGACGGCGGCAACGGCATGCTTAATTACGGAAAAACCAGCGTACCGTTCCCGATCCCCAAGCAGGGCCTGGAAGCCATCTACAACCACTTCGTGCGTTACCGCGACGGTGGCTACACCACCTATCCGACCGAGATGGTGGTGCAGAGCAACGGCAACTTCACCCCAGTACGCCGTGAGCAGACAGCCGTCATGGCTTCGGCCATGGGCAACCCGGAACCGAACCGCCTGTACTACTTCCTGGGCAAGGTCGTCTCGCCGGAAAGTGTGGCCGGCAACCAGACCCTGGTACACGAACCCATCGACCAGACCAGGGAACCGCGCCTGGCATGGTCGTACAACCCGGGTCAGCGTCGTGTACTGCGCGCCCCCGAGGTGTCCTACGATTCACCGCAAGTGACCTCTGATGGCCTGCGCACCCAGGATCAGTTCGACCTCTACAGTGGTGCGCCGAACAAGTACAACTGGAAACTCGTGGGCAAGAAAGAAATGCTGGTGCCCTACAATGACTACAAGCTGGCGGCTCGTACGCTCAAGTACAAAGACATCATCCAGCCCAACCACCTCAACCAGGATCTGGTGCGCTACGAGCCACACCGCGTCTGGGTCGTCGAGGCCACGTTGAAACCGGGCGAGCGCCACATCTACGCCAAGCGTGTGTTCTACATCGACGAGGACAGCTGGAACATCCTCGCCGCCGACCTCTACGACGGCCGCGGCGAACTGTGGCGCACCCAGGAAGCCCACAGCATGCAACGTTACGATGTGCTCTCGGCGATCCACACCAGCGAGGTCAACTATGACCTGCAGGCCAACCGCTACATCGTCTACGGCCTGGACAACGAGGAAAAGGCCACCAAGTTCGGCGTCAAAGCCGAACTGAAAGATTTCAGCCCGGCCGCCCTGCGTCGCAGCGGCCGCTAACACCGTCACAACTCCATGTGAACCTTTGGGGTGGCCAGCGCAAGCTGAGCCACCCCCTTTTTTTACCTGCGCGCCCCGCTCGCCCATGGCTGCGAACGGCACGCTGCCTGGCATTCATTGTCAACTATCTGGCGTAAGAGGCCCTTAAGGCCTGTGCCTGCGGCGCCATACTGTCCCCTCATGCGGTGGCTGCTGCCCGTTGCCAGCGCAACAACAATAACGAGCCAATAAGGCGGCACGTCTTGACGCCGCACCAGGAGAAACGATGGGCAAATTACCCGACAGCATGGCCAGGAAACTCAACCTTCAACGCATGCTCCCGCACCTCGCCCTGGCCCTGATAGTCACAGCCGGGTTGTTGCCAGCCCACAGTATCGAGGCGGCAGACAAGCGCACTCCGGCACCGGAACTGGGCCAGATGACAGGCCCCGAGGCCAGCGCATTCTACCTGGGGGCCAATGCCATCATCTGGGGCTACCCGAGCATCCTCTTTGAAGACCTGATGCGCCAGCGCACCTCGCCAGACATTATCAAGCTGGGCAACCCACAATCTGCCGTCAACCAGTTTGGCCTGATGCGTCAGCTACGCGGGCCGGAATACAAACAGATTGCCACTCCCAACAACGACACGCTGTTCGCCCAGGCATTTTGTGATGTCAGTCGCGAGCCGTTGGTGCTGTCCGTTCCGGCGGTAGCCGCCAACCGTTACTACACCTTCCAATTGTGGGACCCCAACGGCGACACCTTTGCTTATGTTGGCAGCCGAACGACCGGCCGCGCCGCCGGCCACTACGCACTGGTCGCACCGGGCTGGCAGGGCGAGTTGCCGGCCAACGTCAAGCGCATCGACAGCCCGTCCGACAGCCTGGTGGTCTGGGGTCGCATTGGCGTCGACGGTCCCAAGGATCTGAAGAATGCCCTGGAGATTGAAGATCAACTGCGCCTCACGCCGCTGAGCCAATTCGGCCAATCCGAGCAGCAGGTCGCGCCAGACCTCGATTTTTCCAGGCAGCGGGTAGCCTTCGAACTGCCAAAGGATCTTCCGGAAGGCCTCGAGCTCTACGCCAAACTGGCGCACGCCCTGCAGTTCACCCCACCCAAACCCGGCCAGGACGCCGTTGTCGCGGCCAGCCTGGAACAGATCGGCTTCAAGAACGGCAACCGGGTTTTCGATTACCACTCGCTCACGCCGAGCCAGCGCACGGGGCTGATAAAAGGTGCGCAATTTGCCCTGCACCTGATGGACGTAAGCGCCCAGTCCGGCGGAGCAGACGTCAAGAAAATCAATGGCTGGCGCTGGAGCGCGAAGTCCGGCGTGATGGGTAATGATTACCTGTTCCGCGCCGCCTTCGCCAAGTGGTACACCGGCGGCAATGCGCCCGAAGAGGCCGTTTACATGGACGCGCGCCAGGACGAGCAAGGGCAAGCGTTTAACGGCAAGGGCAACTACGTTCTGCATTTCGACAAGGGTCAGCTACCGCCAGCCAAGGCCTTCTGGTCGGTGTCGATGTACAACCTCGCGGATGGCTCCTTTGTCGAGAACCCGATCAACCGCTATTCCTTCGGCAACCGCACCGAAGCCATCGTGACCAACGACGACGGTTCCCTGGATATCTATCTGCAGCACCAGGTCCCCAGTGACCCCAAGCAAAGAGCCAACTGGCTGCCCGCGCCCGCGGAGGGTTTCTACCTGATCATGCGCATCTACAATCCGGACGAGCGCTTGCAAAGCGGCCGCTGGGCCCCACCGCCCGTCAAACAGCTGAGCCAATAGGACCGCGGATGCGGCCTGCTTGATGAAATCGCCCCACTGGCTGAGCCGCCGGCGCGGCGATTTCATTGATGTTTGCCCTGCACACCGGCAGGCCGCATGCAGACGCCAAGCCTGCCCCTGGAGACGTCGATGACATCACCCATCGACCGGCCGGACGAGAACGTCCTGGCCCTGCCCGCGCTTGCGCTCAATGGGTTTGCCGACTGGCGCCGATTAGCAAAACTCTGGCATGAAACATCCAGCAGCCCAGCCATTCCTTGATTAATACTCGGGCACTTCTGTCGGTCGCCTGGTCTTGTGTACTCCTGCAAGCGTCCGCAGCTCTCGATCCAGCACACCCCCGATAATAATAAACAGGAGGGCTTGCATGTACCGCGCCCCAGCTTTCAGTGCCTTTGGCAAACGTCCACCCCGCAGGCCTGCACCGTCTCGGCAGCAGCCCTCCCTGGCGTGTTCCCCCCCGCTAGCCGACCCACGCCTCGCCCCCCCACCGACGCCTGAAGGCTCGAGTTTTTTCCGCTTTCACGAGTACTGCGCATGAAAACTTTCTCGCTCAGCGCGCTCGCGCTGTTGATCGCCATGGGCAGCGCCATAGCCGCACCTCAGACCGACCGCCTGGAACGCGCTTCACGGCCATCGGCATTGGCTGATCAGGCCCCACTCACCGACGCCCAAACGCTGGGCACTCAGTTGGTGATGGTCGGCGAAAGCGGTCACATACTGCTGCGCGATGCCGATGGCGTCATCAGCCAGGCGCAAGTACCGGTCGACCTGCTGCTGACTGCGGTGCACTTCCCCGACCCGAGCAATGGCTGGGCCGTTGGTCACGACGGGGTGATCCTGCACAGCAACGATGCTGGCAAGAGCTGGAGTAAACAGCTCGACGGCAACGACATCAGCACGCTGATGCTCACCTGGGCGGAATCCGAAGTCGCGCGCCTGGAAGCAGCCAGTGCTGCCGCGCCCGATGACGAAGCCCTGGTCGCCGCGCTGGACAATGCGCTCTTCGCCCTCGACGACGTCAAGGCCGGCAGCGCGTCCGGCCCCTCCCGGCCGCTGCTGGATGTGTGGTTTCGCAATGCCGATGAAGGCTGGGTGGTTGGCGCCTACGGCATCATCCTCCACACCCGCAACGGCGGTAAAACCTGGGCCTATGTATCCAACCTGGACAACCCCGAGCGCCTGCACCTGAACGCCGTGCTCGGCCTGGCCGATGGTCGTCTGCTTGTCGCCGGCGAAGGCGGTCGCGTGTCCCTCTCCACCGACAATGGCCAGCACTGGCAGCCGTCCCGGCAATTGTCGCAGGCCTCGCTGTACAAGCTGCTGCAACTCAAAGACGGTCAATTACTGATTCTCGGTTTCGGCGGCACCCTGCTCTCCAGCCAGGACCAGGGCCTGAACTGGAAAACCTTGGCGCTGCCGGTACGTGTCGGCCTCTACGGCGGCGAGCAATTGGCTGATGGCAGCCTGGTGCTTGCCGGTCAGGGCGGCGTGCTGCTGTTCAGCCGCGACGGCCAGAAGTTCAAGGCCTGGCAAGGCACAAGCAAGGCCTCCTTGCTCGGCGCCACCGCGCTGTCCCCCGATCACTTAGCCCTGATCGGCAGCAATGGCCTACAAGTCCTGCCCCTGTCCACGTTCAAGGAGCAACTGCAATGACCGCCCAGCAGAACTCGCGGCCAACCCTGCAACCGCTGAAGAAAAGCACCATGCAGCACCTGGTGGACCGCACCGAGCGCGCCCTGTTTCACAATCGCCTGGTCGTGCTGTTGATGTTCCTTGTTGTCTCGGTCGTGCTCGGCATCGCCGCGCTGTCGCTGCGCCCGGACGCCAGCTTCAGCCGCATGATCCCTACCGGTCATCCGTTCATCGTCAACTACCTGAAGTTCGAGGACGTGCTGCGCCCACAGAGCAACGTATTACGGGTGCTGGTGGAAGCCCCCCAGGGCGATATCCTCACTAAAGAATTCCTGGAGACGCTGCGTGAGGTCAACGACAAGATTTTCTACTTGCCCGGCGTCGACCGCGGCAACCTGAAATCGCTGTGGACCCCCAACGCGATGTGGGCCGAGGTGACGACCGAGGGACTGCGCGCCGGACGCGTGATCCCCGACACCTATGACGGCGGCCCCGAGTCGCTGGCGCAGGTTAAACAGAATATCCAGCGCGCCAACTTGATCGGCAGCTACGTTGCCAACGACTTCAAGTCGGTGGTGATCCGCGTGCCGCTGCTCGAGAGCGACCCGGATACCGGTAAACCCCTGGACTACGGCGCCTTTACCCAGGCCCTGGAGCAGCAGGTGCGCGAGCACTTTGCCGATCAGGGCGTCAATATCCGCGTCATCGGTTTCGCCCAGATCATCGGTGACCTGCTGGCCGCCGCCACCGACATCGCGCTGTTCTTCGCCATCACCGTTGGCCTGATCAGCCTGATGCTGTACCTCTATTGCCGCTGCTGGCGCAGCACTGCGGTAACGGTACTGACGTGCCTGCTCACCGTAGCCTGCCAGCTCGGTTTGCTCAGCCTGCTGGGTTATGGACTGGACCCATACTCGATCCTGGTGCCCTTCCTGATTTTCGCCATCGGCATCAGTCATGCAGTGCAAAACATCAACCTGATGATGAGCGAAATGGGCCTCGGCGCCACGCCGCTGGAAGCCTCTCGGCGCACCTTCCGCGCCCTGTTCATCCCCGGCACCACCGCCCTGCTGGCGGACGCCGTCGGCTTCATCACCTTGCTGGTGATCGATATCGGCGTGATCCAACAGTTGGCCATCACCGCCAGCATTGGCGTGTTCGTCGCCATCTTCACCAAGATGTTCCTGTTGCCGGTATTGATGTCCTACGTGGGCGTCAGTCCACGGGGTATGCAACAACAGCACAAGCGCACTCACTCCTCGTGGCCGATCTTCCGCCGCGTAGCCGCCGTGGTCGAGCCGAAGGTCGCGGTGCCGCTGATTCTGTTCAGCCTGGTGCTGCTGGGCTTTGGCTATCATGCCCGGCAGGACCTGAAGATCGGCGACTTGGACAAGGGTGCGCCGGAGTTCCGTCCGGATGCGCGTTACAACCAGGACAACGCCTACCTGCTCAATCACTACACCACCAGCACCGACGTGTTCGTGGTGATGTTCAAGACCCCGCAGGAGCAGTGCGCGCGTTATGCCGCGGCTGACCTCGCCAACCAATTGGAAGACACGCTGCTGGAAGTCGAGGGCGTCGAGTCAGTGCAGTCGCTGTACCGTGCCATGCGCTTCAACATTCTCGCGCGGAACGAAGGCAACCCGAAGTGGGCCGAGTTCTCCCGCGACCAGTTCGTGATGAACAACGCACGCTCCGGTGTCGCCAGTGAGTTCGTCGACCCCAACTGCAGCGTCGCGCCGATCAGCCTGTACCTGGCCGATCACAAGGCCGAGACCCTGACGCGGGTGGTCAATGCGATAGAGGCGTTCAGCCAGCAACACGACACCGGCGAGTTCGAAATCTTGCAAGCCGCCGGGAATGCCGGGATCGAAGCCGCCACCAACATCGTGATCAAACACTCGGAAAAGCTCATGCTGATTCTGGTGTTCGTGATCATCTCGCTGGTTGTCTGGTGGGAGTTCAAGTCGTTGAGGGTGACCTTCGCTCTGATGGCCCCGCTTTATCTGTCCACCGTGCTCTGCGAGGCAGTGATGGCATACATGGGCCTGGGCGTGAAGATAGCTACACTGCCGGTCATTGCCCTCGGCGTCGGTATTGGCGTCGACTATGGCATCTACCTGTACAGCCGCATGGAAGGCTTCCTCCATCAAGGCCTGAAGTTCCGCGCCGCGTTCTTCGAAGCGCTGAAAACCACCGGCACCTCGGTGGCCTTCACTGGCGTCACCCTGGCGATGGGCGTCGCCACCTGGTCGTTTTCGGCGCTGAAGTTCCAGGCTGACATGGGTCTGTTGCTGGTACTGCTGTTCATCTGGAACATGGTCGGCGCGCTGATCCTGATGCCGGCCATAGCCTCCATGCTGCTCTATAACAAGAACACCCGCTAACCCCCATCCGATCCCGCTAACAGGGCGCCAGCCGCCCTGTTATGCCATATCGCAGACAGCAAAAAGCACCAGAGTCAGTTAGACGCTAGTGATCGGGATGAGATTTGGAAGATGCAGCGGATTTTGAAGTGGTGCCCCGAGCCGGAATCGAACCGGCACGCCCTGCGGCGGCAGATTTTAAGTCTGATGTGTCTACCAATTTCACCATCGGGGCATGGGAAATGCTAAAGCAGGCGCTGATTTAACCCTAAAACAAAACCAGAATCAATCACTTAGGAAACCAGGCAGACCTTACTACCATGAAAGTCAATGTTACCAAGTCCCCGTTGGGCGATATGACGTAACCAGGCGGAACTGCAACTGAGTTACACCCTACAGAGAGATCGGCGGGATGTAACCTGGGAGTAAGCCGCAACGAAGGCCGCTACCTCAGCCCACCGCCCGCAACCAATCAAGTAAATCCATTTCCAAGCTGCCTGGCTTGGGTGCGGTGGGAGATAGCAGGCAGTAGCGTGAGCCATCTTCAACAAATCCCAATGGCGCGACCAATACACCGCTCTGGATATCGTCGCGCACTAAGTGCCATGGACCAATGGCCACTCCGAGGCCTGCGACAGCCGCTTGGATGCTGAAGTAAAAGTGTTCAAAAGTTTGCACTTCCATGGAAGGCGTGGGCAGCCCTTTTGCACAAGCCCACTCCTGCCAAGCCATAGGTCGGCTGGTCGTCTGAAGCAGTGGTGCCGTGGAACGCAGACATTTCCTGTTTTTGGTGAACCATTGATCGGCCATATCTGGCCGGCATACAGGGCCGACCTTTTCTGGGAACAGGCTCTGCGCATGATAGCCAGGGGGACGAGGAAAATCGTCCCGCCGAATGGCCAAATCGATGCCATGGTCGAACGAAAAGCTGCCGCCGCCGGCCACTAAATGAATGCCTGGCCCTCGATGAAGTGTTTGGAAGTCGCTCCAACGAGGGATCAACCACCGCATCAACAGCGTTGGCTCGCAGGATAGGACAAGCTGACGAGCACGACGGGCATCGCTGCGTATCTCGCGCACTGCCTGGCTCATCACTCCAAGCCCTTCACTCACGGCTTTGGCCAGGCGTCTTCCGGCGTCCGTTAAAAAGACCCTTCGGCTGCGCCGCTCGAACAGGTCAACCCCCAGATCCTCTTCAAGCAAGCGCACTGCCCGGCTTATGGCGCCGGGTGTCAGATGCAGTTCTTCAGCCGCACGGGCGAAATTTTCGAACCTTCCTGCCGATTCGAAGCAACGCAACGCGAGCAGTGAAGGTGTCCGAGCTTCAGAGATTGGTGAGTTGTAGTCACTATTTCCTTCAGAAATCATCGTTATTACCAGAGCACAGGATCTGTAAACATTGGCTTCTAACAGCACCAATGTGAAGGGTACCCCATGAGCGAATGGATAGCAGTAATCACCATTACACTACTTGCCTGCATCAGTCCCGGGCCGGATTTCGCCATGGTGTCTCGCAACGGATTACTGCTGTCTCGACGGGCGGGCGTCCTCACCGCGGTGGGAATTGGATTTGGGGTACTTGTCCACGTCTGCTATACGCTGCTCGGACTGGGGCTGGTGCTTCAACAATCGCCTTGGTTGTTCAATGCACTGAAGCTGGCCGGCGCTGCATACCTCGTCTACCTAGGCATCAAAATGCTTCGCTCCAAACCGGCGATTGAACAGCTAGACGCGCCGTCACCTGCCTTGTCGGACCTGGCAGCTCTACGTACGGGATTTCTCACAAACGCGCTGAACCCGAAAACGTCGATCTTCATCGTTAGCTTGTTCATGGGTGTGGTACGACCGGACACCGCCGTGACAGTGCAAGTCGCGTATGGACTGTTCATCGCGAGCGCCCACGCGGTGTGGTTCAGCCTCATCGCCCTGTGTTTCTCGGCCGGGACGGTGCGCGAGAAATTAGTGGCGTCACGACAATGGATTGATCGAATTTTTGGCGGCCTACTCGTGAGCTTCGGGGTTCTGCTGACAATCGCTCAGCGCTCAGCCTGAGTTGAGCGCAGGGGTTTCAACCGGTCTTACTGGAGGAGTGATGCCGGAAGTCTGGCTCATGTCGCCGTTGGCTGAAGCTGAGCGATTTGGTAGTTTTCCTAATTCATCACCCATGAGGCATCAGGATGACGCTCATAC
>Ga0067045_1030664_pt1 | contig 14509 bp, 6 predicted proteins | sample TerdegcTABiofilm_FD_59184 | JGI IMG/M metagenome (GOLD analysis project Ga0067045, IMG submission 59184) | Combined Assembly of (Gp0054472, Gp0054536) Wastewater bioreactor microbial communities from Singapore -Terephthalate degrading...
AATATGGCTATATAGACAAGAAAGGCAAGTGGATAGCCGTGCCACAATTTGATGATGCGTGGAATTTCCATGAAGGAGTAGCTCGAGTGAAACAAGATGGCAAATGGGGTTATATAGATAAGAAAGGTAAGTGGATAACCAAGCCGCAGTTTGATGGTGCGTCGATTTTTTTTGAAAATATAGCTGCTGTGCAACAGGGAGGCAAATGGGGTTATATAGACAAGAAAGGTAAGTGGATAGCCGTGCCACAGTTTAATGGTGCGGGTGATTTCTACGAAGGAGTAGCTCGAGTGAAACAAGATGACAAATGGGGCTATATTGATAAAGAAGGCAAGTGGATAGCAAAGCCGCAGTTTGATGATGTGGGGGATTTTTACGAAGGAGTAGCTCGAGTGAAACAAGATGGGAAATATGGCTATATCGATAAACAGGACAAATGGATAATTACAGCACAGTTTGATGAGGCGGCGGTTTTCCATGAAGGAGTAGCTCGAGTGAAACAAGATGGAAAATGTGGCTATATAGATAAACAGGGCAAGTGGATAGCCAAGCCGCAGTTTGATGATGCGTGGAATTTCTACGAAGGATTGGCTCTTGTGAAACAAGATGGCAAATATGGCTATATAGACAGGGACGGCAAATGGATAGCCGTGCCGCAGTTTGATGATGCGTGGAATTTCCATGAAGGAGTGGCTCGTGTGAAACAAGATGGGAAATGGGGCTATATCAAAAATCCATTACGTGCAGGTGAAATTGAAAAAAGCTTTGAAGCTGCAGGAATGCTGATAGGAACAGTGAAGTCCATAGAAGGTAAAACAGTCATTGTAGCGTTGAAGGATATAAACAAGCCAGTGAATTTGGGCCAAAAGCTGTGTTTGTATTCAGGCGAAAGGATGATTATCATGCTTGCAAGCTTTCCCATGATGACAGTTTCAAAATGCGATGTAGTAAGCGGTTCTGTTAAGGATATTACAATTGGGACAAAGGTGTATGTTTATAGGGAGGAGAAGAAGGAAAAAAAGTAAGGAAGCATGGTTTAAGCTAAAGAGTAAGATTACGTAAAGATTTAGAGTAACAAAAAAGCAAAAAATATTTATCGTTGGTACTTTCTTTTGTTGCCACCTGGACGAAACGAAAGCGATTTTTTATTTATAGACTTGATAAAAAGATATACGTATAATAAGTATATCAAAATTCATCAAATAAATCAGGAGCGTATGTATTATGAAAAAATATGTCTGTTATTGTTTTAAATATACTGAAGAAGATATCATCAACGATGTAAAAAATAACGGGAAATCTACTATTCTTGAAAGAATTGTTGCTGCAAAAAAACTGCAGCAATGTAACTGTGCAGTAAACCATCCTGAAAAAAGGTGATGTTTATCGGATGTCCGCCGGGTTGTGGACAATTATAAAAATATGCGAAAAAATTAAAGTTGGGGAATAAAAAATTATGGAATATCTTTTAATAGCAATATTTGTTGCGCTTGTTTTATTAATCATTCTTGTCATTATTCTTCTGTTAAAGGGGCAGCCGTCTGATGTTGCATCGCAAATAAACGCTGCGCTTGCAAACCAGTTGTTAACATTGCAGTCTGCTATTAATACTGAGTTGCATTCTGCTCGTCAGGAAATAGCTGCTTCAAAAGATACTATCGCACAGCATACATTAAAGACAATTGAGACCATAAAAGAAATTGGGCAAACAATCCATACAATTACGCGTCAGCAAGAGGAGGCCCAAAAGTTAGGGCAGTCGTTAAAAGATCTGTTGCAGGCACCAAAGCTGCGTGGCAATTATGGCGAGGCCATTCTGGAAGAAATGCTTGAACGGGTGTTGCCAAAAGGTATATGGGAAGCGCAGTATGCTATTGATGGCAAAGAAAAAGTTGATGCAGTGGTAAAGATAAAAGATATGATTGTGCCTATTGATGCAAAGTTCCCCCGTGATAATTATCAAAAATATCTGGAAGCATCTGGTGAACAGGAAAAACGGAATTACTGGAATGCCTATGTGAATGACATCAAGAAGCAAATAAAAAGCATAAAAGAAAAATATATTAAACCAGAGAAGGGGACGGCGGAGTTTGCTTTGATGTTTATACCATCAGAGGCTATCTATTATGAAACTATCGCCGAAAAAAATTATTTAGGGATGCCTTCTGATTTATACCAGTTTGCTCAGGATAATAAGGTTATACCGGTAAGCCCCAACACATTTTATGCATTTTTGCAGCTGGTTGTGGTGGGTTCGCGCAATTTAGAGATAATTAAAAGCGTAAAAAAAATTCAAACGGGATTATTGGAACTGGAACGTGCGTTTGAATTGTTTTATACAAAATATGAGGAGATAGGCAGAAGCATTGAAAAAGCTGCCGAAAGCTACAGGGTGGGCGATAGTCATATAAAAAAATATAGAACAAAACTTGAAAACACTCTGAAACTGGAAGAACTTTCATCAACCGACGTTCCTATTCTTAAAGACTGATCTGTTAAAAATTTGCCTCTTGTTATAAAAATTTTTGATGAAGGGACATTATATGTCACCGGTGATTTTGTAAATTTATGTAAAGTATACTACAATTGTAAAATAAAAATTTCTTGAATACTGGCTTTACACTATGATACTGTATACAATGCAATGTAATTGAAAACAAACTAAACAACATATTTTTAAATAAATTATGAAAACATTACATCAATAGTTAATAAATTTTATGATTCATCTTCATACCAGCAACAATCTTGAATATTTAGCACAAATATTGGGTGAGCATCTTTTTCGTGGGAAAAAAGATATTCTATCACAACATACCGTTATTGTACAAAGTTTGGGGATGCAGCGGTGGATTTCGCTGAAAATTGCTGAGCAGTTTGGTGTGTTTACAAACTGCCGCTTCCCTTTTCCTGAAAACTTTGCCCAGGAAATTTACAGGGCAGTGATTCCTGACTATGAACTATCGCCACTATATACTAATAAGGCACTGGTGTGGCTTCTTTTTTCAATCCTGCCGCAATGTATAAATGAAAAACCATTTGAGCAGGTTAAAAATTACCTTATGGTTGATGGTGCTGTAAGCCAGATGCGATTATACCAGCTGGCTCACAGGCTTGCAAAACTGTACGATGAGTATGTAGTGTATTTTTATAAGGATATATTGCAATGGGAAAAAAATCCAACAACTCAATGGCAGGTGCTCCTATGGCATTATATAAAGAACACAATTGCAGATTCAAAAATGTGCCATAAAGCACAGATACTTGAATATGCTCTGAAAGCGTTGCTGGATAGTAAAAATACACAGGCGTTGAAGGAAAAGCTGCCCGGGGAAGTTTTTTTGTTTGGTATCACTGTGCTGCCTGAATATTACATTACACTATTTAACACAATAAGCAGCATAGTGGATGTACATATTTTTCAGCTTAATCCATCAAAAGAATACTGGTTTGATGTGCGTACCGAAAAAACTATCCTGCGTATAAAACAAAAGATAAAATCAAAACGTATTTCAATTGATGACCTGCATCTGGAAACAGGTAATCCACTGCTGGCTTTGCTTGGCAAAGTGGGACAGGAATATATTGGGATGCTGCTGGATTACAACGTTAAGGAAAATATTAATGATGAAAGTAACTATACGGTACCACCAAATAATACACTCCTTGCAAATATTCAAAATGATATTTACAATTGCATTGCACGGGGGAAAGGGGAACACAAAAAGCTTGAAGTAAAACCTGACGATAGGTCAATCACCATTCATTCATGCCATTCACCATTGCGTGAGGTTGAAGTATTGCGGGATTACATTATTGATATTCTCAATACGTCATCAGTTCTTCCCAATGACATAGTAGTAATGGCACCTGATATAGATGTATATGCGCCCTTCATTAAAGCAGTTTTTGATGAAGAGGTTATGAAAAAGGAAGGGTTGCCTGTATTGCCATTTTGCATTGCAGACCAGTCATTTAAAAATACCAGCCGTTTTATATCTGCATTTTCTGATTTGCTTACAGTTTTAGCTGGCAGGCTTGAAGCAGATAAGGTTTGCGGACTACTTGATTATGACGAAATTGCAATCAAGTTTGGAATTGGAAAAGAAGGAGTGATGGCTTTTTGCCGATGGGTGGAAAAACTTAATGTAAAATGGGGGAAGGATGCTACACACCGCGCACAGTATACCAACACGCAAAGCAATGCGTTTACCTGGCAGTATGCTATTGAGCGGTTGCTTATGGGTTATGCCATCCCACAGGCAACAGGGCTGGTTGATGATATAATTCCATTTGACAGTGTTGAAGGTTTGCAGTCTGAAGTTTTGGGTTGCTGCATAAATTTTTTAAACACGCTTTTCTATTTTTTTGATGAGGCTCAGAAACCTAAAAGTTTGGAACGATGGCTGGATTATTGTGACAATTGTATTCACACCATACTTGATATAAAGAATCATTCACGGGATTATGAAACTATACAGGAATTATTTTCATCATTACGGGCGATAGTTCCTGACATCAATCGCAATGAAGATATTGAGTTTTTGGTTATAAAAAGCTGGATTGACGATTTCCTTGATGAGCAAAGGGTAAGCAGCAATTTTTTAAGCAAAGGAATTACCTTTTGCCAGCTTTTGCCAATGCGAAGCATTCCGTTCAAGGTTGTGTGCCTTCTTGGTATGAATGATGGTCAGTTCCCGCGAATGGATGAGAATATCAGCTTTGATATAATGCGCAATGAAAAATATAAAGACAGCTTGCCACGGTGTATTCGCTCAAAACGAAATGATGATCGCTATTTGTTTTTAGAAAGTATTATTTCGGCAAAAGAGTATCTTTTTATAAGCTATCAGGGACAAAGCCCTATTGATTTAAGCGTAAAAGAGCCATCGATAGTTGTCAATGAATTGATGGAATATATTGAGCAGGGTTATTACATACAGGGTGAAAAAGGTAATAAAATCAAAGATTTCCTTATTACTAAGCATCATTTACATCATTTCCATCCTGAATATTTTAATACTCACAGCAAATATTTTTCATATTCAAAAATGTGGCTGGATGAAAGTAAGACGCTGTGTGGTCAAAAGCAGAATTACCAACCCCTGATTGTAAAATCACTGCAATCAGATATACAAAATACAGCAATAACTATGGATGAACTTATTACCTTTTTTTATAATCCATCGCGCTATTTTATTACAAAAGTTTTGGGTATTAATTTTAATGATACTGTCATAGAATTAGATAGCGATGAACTGTTAGGTGTTACAGACGGATTGGATGAATATAGATTAAACAATGAGTTAGTTACATGGTGCCTTGATGGCAAGGATATACAGCAGTTTGCTATCTTTAAAAAGAAGGAAGGCAGCGTCCCTGATGGCATTTTAGGTGATGTTATTATTAAAAAAGCACATGATGAAGTAAGTTATTTTGTAGATACGGTGAAGCGGTATTGCACAGGGAAAATGTCAAGCGATGAATTACAATATCATTACAATAATAGAATAACGCTGACAGGAAAACCTGATCTGTATGAAGGAAAACAGGTCTTTTATCGTTATAGTGCTCTAAAGCCCAAAGACAGATTAAAGGCATTCCTGTGGCATATATTTGTATGTGTTACTCTGGAGCCTGGTATTACAACGTATGTTATAACAAAGGATAGAAAAGATCCTGTGCTATATATCAACATCAAGGCTGAAAAAGCAAAAGAGCTCCTGGATGCTTGCATAGATTTGTTTATTGAGGGAAACAGACGAATTATCCCGTTTTTTCCCAATTTATCACAAGAATTTTATAAATCCAAACAGAGTAAAGGAGCCAGTGAAGAGTATATTGAGTATAATCTTGAAAGCTTATTTTATGGCAGAGTTGATGAAACATATAATCAATCTGAATATAGTGATCCGTATGTTAAACGAGCATTGTATAAAGTTAATATATTTAATGATGAAGCACTTTTTACTGAATTTAAGGATATTTCAACAAAAATTTTCAGTATGATAGATGAGTGTGAAGTGAAAAATGACAAAGATGAGTAGTGTTAATAACTTTTCTGAATATTCTTTAAATGGCATAAACTGTATTGAAGCAAGTGCAGGTACCGGAAAAACCTATACCATAAGCCATCTGTACCTGCGGCTCATTATTGAAAAAGGTCTTAGTATTGACAATATTCTGGTAGTAACATTTACCAATGCTGCAACTGATGAATTGCGCTCGCGCATACGCTTGCTTATTACAATTGCTCGTGATATGCTCGAAGAACGATGTGATGCATCAGTGCAAAAGAATTATGCAGAGCTCTATACCTATCTTCATTTGTTATGCAATAAGGATATTTCCAGTAACTATCGCACAGATAAAGAAACCATTAAAGAAAAATTACAGTTAGCATTAAGTGATATTGATAAAGCACATATATATACCATTCACAGTTTTTGCAGCCGCACTTTAAATGAATTTGCTTTTGAAAGCCGCTCGCTTTTTGGAAGCCAGTTAGTTGAGGATGAATCGCCATATATTAGAAGAGTGGTTGAGGATTTTTATTATACAACAATTGCTCCACTGGGCGAAGAGTTTGTAGCATTGTTTTATCAGGGAAAAAAAGATTTTGTTAACTGGCTGTTAAAGCTTTTGCGTAAATTGCCTGATGATCCCCATATACGCATACTACCCCAGATTACGTTTGAACCACAAGAATTAAAACAACAACTGCATTTGCTTACCAAAAAAATTGAAACTATCCGTGAAAGATTTACTAAAGACTTTGATGCAATTAAAGAAAATTACTACAAGGCGCTGGCTCAAAAAGTGCTGAATGGAAGGTCGTATAAAGAAGATGATATATTTATACTACAAGAAGCTATACTGATGCTTACTATATATACTGCATTAGATGATGAGATAAATAAAAGTATTAATAAGTTTTCAATTTCAGGTTTTGTTTCAAAGTTGATAGGTCAATATAAAGAAGGTAAGAAAGCGTATGACTGGCATGAGTTTTTTAAACTTTTAGAAGAATGCAGAAAGATTATTATTAATATAAAGATACAGATTATTGCTGCATACCGTGAATTTATAGATTACAGTGAATTGCAATATACACAGTATAGAGAAAGATGGAATATTATTTCATTCAGGGATATTCTTAAAGATATGCAAAAAGCGTTAGCCCAGGGTACAGAAAGTCCACTGGCATTACGGGTACGGGCGCGCTTTAAAGCAGCACTCATTGATGAATTTCAGGATACTGACCCATTGCAGTACAGCATTTTTACAACAATATTCAAAAAAGAAGGTTACACACTCTATATCATTGGTGATCCAAAGCAGGCCATTTATAGTTTCAGAGGAGCAGATGTATTTGCCTACATTAAGGCTAGAAAAAGTGCTGATAATATATATACATTACATAAAAGTCACCGATCAACTCCATCGCTTACCAGAGCTATCAATTATATCTTTGATCGTTTACAAAATCCTTTTATATTTAGTGAAATACACTATTATCCTGTTGAATCACAAATACAGGATCTTAATTTTTTCAAGAACGCGCTTCATATATGGTTTATTGAAAACAATAAAGAGAAAAACATTCCAATTGGTGTTGCGCGCAAAATTATAGCTAAAAATATGGCCAGCGAAATTTTAAAATTAGTGAAGAGCTCCATTACAATAAATGGAAAAACACTTCAATATAGTGATATAGCAATTCTGGTGAGCAAACACACTGAAGCTGAGCTGGTGCAAGGTGTTTTGCGACAATATGGTATTAATAGTGTTTTATATAGCAGACATTCAATATTTGCCACACCTGAAGTGTGGGAGTTGTTACACGTTCTTGAGGCAATACTACATCCTTCGTCAACCACTGCAATAAAACGGGCAATGGTAACAAGTCTGTTTGGCTATTGTGGCAATGATATTATCCAGATGGAACAACAGGGATCATTGGATGGCATTAAGATGCAGTGTGCAACATACTTAAATGTGTGGAAATCAAAAGGCTTTATTGTTATGATGCAGCATCTTCTTCATGATGGTTCGATAGTTAATAAAAAAAATGATATAGATACAGTTGCAAAAAACATCTTACAGTATACTGATGGGGAAAGAGTGATAACCAATATACTGCACTGTGCTGAGATACTGGCTGATACTGAACGAAGGAAAAAACTTGATCCTTTAACTCTTGTTGAATGGCTTAAAAGGGCAATGTATGTTGCAGCGGATGTTGAAGATCAGCAATTGCGTTTAGAATCAGACGCCAATGCTGTAAAGATTGTAACCATACATGCAAGTAAAGGGTTGGAGTATCCTATAGTTTTTTGCCCTTATCTTTTTAATGTTTCTTCATTAGACGAAATATTTGTTTTTCATGATATCGAGGATGATAATTACAAAACAAATATATCGTTTAAGTTTAATAAAAATCAAAATGAGGAAAAGACTTTATTGTTTGGAGATGATGAATATGAACAAATTAAATTTATTGCAGAATGCGAACAACTTGCAGAATCATTACGAATTGCTTATGTTGCCATAACTCGTGCAAAGTATAAATGTTACATTGGATGGGGAAATATCAATACAACAAAAAAATCAGCATTGCGATATCTTTTTCATTTCAATAATAGTACGGATTCAATAGCAAACTTTATAAATGGTATTGACCGTACATCCGAAGAGTTGCTTAAAGATCTTAAAACTATTGAAGAGCAATCAGGTAGTGTCGTTACAGTGCAGTGTATTAAAGACGAAGTACTGCCAGTACCTGGTACTGTGCAGTTACATCAGATGCAACCGCAATCAATTAAAACATTGAAAAAATCCATCCAACCAGGATGGCAGCTTACAAGCTATACATCACTATCATACAAAAGAGAGGATGAAAGAAGTGATGAGTTGCAAGCTCCGGTAATTATAACAGAAGAGATAAAAGAAAGATCTATTTTTACATTTCCTGCTGGGAGCATTCCCGGTTTGTGCATTCATAAGATTTTTGAAACAATAGAATTTGATGCTGATAATAAGGAAATAGCACGGGCTGTAAGTGATATACTAAAAAAATACAACATTGATACAATGTGGACAGAAGTGATAGCAAAGATGGTTAACAATGTGCTTACTGTGCCATTGAAGCCAAAATTTGCTTCTCTATCACGTATTCAATCTAACCGGCGAAGGAATGAGGTAGAGTTCTATTACCCCATAGATCATCTTGACAGCAAACGATTGATACAGCTTTTCAGGGAACACAGTCTTTTTACTTTGAAGTATGCTAATGCTTTAGAACAGCTTAATTTTGCTGATATTAGCGGTTTTATGCATGGATATATTGATATGGTGTTTGAATATGAAAATGCCTATTACATTGTTGACTGGAAGTCAAACCTTCTTGGTACATCCATTGAAGCGTATCATATTAATAAGTTAGACGATGCTGTTGGTTCACATCTGTATTTTTTGCAATATAGTATATATACGGTTGCCCTGCATAGATATTTAAAATTAGTGCTTGGAAAAACATATAACTATGAAAAAAATTTTGGAGGTGTGTTCTATATATTTGTACGGGGTGTTGATGCTTTCAGCGGATGTGAATATGGAATTTTTTATCATAAGCCTGATGCTACCTTTATTGGTAAGCTTGATAGTTTGTTAAGCAGGTTAACTATATGAATGTGCCTGGTACTACCAAAACAATTCACCATCACTTTGCAGATTTCATCTGTAACAAATATAATTGTCACGATGATGTGCTGAAAGCAATAATATTTTGTACAAGTTATTTTACTGCTAGCGGACATAGCTGTCTTTCATTAGAAACTATCGCCAATAAAACATTAAAACAAATTATGTATGATGAAAATATTGATGTTGATGATGTAACATTTCCTGATATAGATATATTGGAAAAATATTTACTGGAATGTGATGCAGTTACACAAAGTGCGGAAAAGCCAAAGCCGCTGGTGTATGTGGATGGCAACTGTTACCTTTACCGCTACTTTACTTACGAAAATATAATTTTGAGTCTTTTTGCGTTTGCACAAGAATATAGCATTGATGATGAAACCATTGCGCAATGCAGCAAAACCATTGATAACTTGCAAACAAAAGGAATTACATTTTCTGATGAGCAGATTTTGGCACAAATAACGGCATTGACTAACCGGCTTTGTGTTATTTCAGGTGGGCCTGGTACTGGAAAAACAACTGTGATTGCAGCAATAGTATATCAGCTATTACGTACTCATCCTGAGTGTGCAATAGCATTGTGTGCACCAACGGGTAAAGCAGCTTCGCGTTTAATGCAGGCCTTAGCTCATTTTAAAGACACGTATGTGGAAAACAATCGTACTATAATATTCCCCGACCAAACTTTTACCATTCATCGATTGCTTGGCTACCAGAAAGATGCGCTTGAGTTTTATTATAATGAAAAAAATCCATTGCCGTATGATGTAATTATTGTTGATGAATGTTCTATGGTTGATATACCACTGGTGGCAAAATTAATAAAGGCACTCAAATCCAATGCCCGTCTTATTTTGGTTGGTGATAAAGATCAGCTGTCATCAGTTGAGGCTGGTGCTTTTTTTGGTGATATATGTTGGGGTGCTTCTAACTATTCATATACTGATACAGGTAAGGAATTGTTACGCTATTGCAATTGCTCAATTGATAATACCATGCAAAAATCCAATCCAGTTCGTAACACAATTGTTATATTGAATAAAACATTTAGATTTAGTGCAGATAGCGGAATAGCTACATTAGCTAAAGCCATACGGAACAATGATGAAAAAGTAGTTCTTGATGTATTACAAAATAATTTTGGTGATGTTGAATTTAAGGAATATGATTCGCTTGATTGGCTGTATACATCAGTACAGGAGTATACAAAGACATGCTATTCAGATGTTATTGGACAAACAGATATTGATAAAGCCTTTCAACAGATAGCAAATATATGTATTTTAACTCCCTTTAATAAAGGCCCATGGGGTGTGGTAGCATTTAATACAATTATTGAAAAGCAATTAAAGCCATCAATAAATGATGAATGGTATCATGGAAGGGTTGTTATGGTAACTGCCAATAACTATAATCTTGAAGTGTACAATGGCGATACAGGGATTTACAATGGCAATGATAATATGGTGTATTTTAAAACAGCAGATGGTTTTAGAAAAATCCATACATCACTTTTATCTGACTATATGCCTGCATATAGCATCACAGTACATAAAAGTCAGGGTTCGGAATTTAATCATGTGGTATTAATTTTGCCCCATATTGATATTGCCTACAATGAGCACTGGAAGATGCTGTTAACACGGGAACTTTTATATACTGCTGTTACACGAGCTAGAAAGCATTTGACCATACTTGGCAATAAGCAAATTGTGTTAGATATGATGAAGAATCCCACAAAACGTACATCGGGAATTCGACAGCGATTATGGGTGATGTAGAAAAAGATTTTGGCCAATAACTATAGTGGTTCACTATAAAAAAATATGAAGTAATTGGCAAAGAAATGGGATTGAAATAAAATATAAGCAATAAGTTAAGTTTATGAACAGTTCTTTGAAAACTGTATAAATAGAAGGGGTTTACGGTTCCGCCAACCCAGGGATGTGACATAAAAGGCCATTTTTGGGGTAGGTTGGCGGCAATGAAAGTGCTGGAAATTCCAGGCTTTATAAGTGTTTTATAAAAAGTGCCAACATTTTTATTCAATTTGTTGGGGAGGTTGGCGGAAAAGGGCTTGAAAACGCTTGAAATTCCAGAGGTTAGGACCCCAAGGTAGGAAAACTTCCCCGCTGATAGGGGGTTGCGGTTATATATTTTTCTTTTTTTTCTTCTGGAAGCAGCTAATAAGCAGGAACAGATAGATAAAATAAATGTGCAAATTAATGAGTTGAAAATTGAGATTGAAAAGCAAATGTATGAAATAGATGCAACGGTATTTGAGATAGAGGGATGATATAAACAAGGGTTAAATACTATTTTATTTGAATATTACTAAAAATGGAGGTTTATGATGATACGTAAATTAAAATTATTTGTAGCATTGTTTTTGATTATATTGGTAAGCAGTATAAGTAATGAGGTTATTAATCACAAGGTTTTTGCTGAAGAAAATATAGATATATGGGATTTATTCCCAGCCAAAAAGGGAAAAAGCTGGAAGTATTTATCTAAAACTGTAAATTCAAAAAGTACTTATACAATAACAATAGAAAACGAGATACAGGAAGGGGATTATAAAATATTTGAGGGAACTATTATAGAAGATGGCAAGAGAAAAGAAGAATTTAAAGTTTATGAAGAAGACGATGTACTATGGATAAAAGAGGGGAAAGATGAATTTCCAGTTTTGAAAAGGCCGATAGAAGAAGGAACAAGTTGGGAATACAAATATGATGATAATAGCGAAAGTGAATGTGAAATTATAGATACTTCATGTACTTTAAAAATTAATGGAAAAGTATATGAAAATTGTGTTGTAACTAGAGAAATAATTAAAAATAATATGGGGGGATTATATTCAGAAAAAGAAGGCAAATACATAAAAGTATTAAGATACCGAGTAAATATACGCTATTTTTGCCCTAGGATTGGGCCTGTATATTTCAAAAGGTATACACCAGAAGATTTGAGTAATATTGAAGATTATAAAAAGGTAAAAGCAACAGATGAAACGATATTAATAAAATAATATGAAATTTTAAAAATAGAAATGCAAGCAACTGCAAAACCTAGCAGTTGCTTTTTTTAATAAGAATTTTGGTGAATTAAAAATCACTTGTAAAAACCAAAGGGCCAACAGGGAATTACCCGCCAAATCTTTTAATAAGGTATTTTACTTCTTTAGCAATTTTTGTCTTTTCGCTTTTGTCACAAAGTTTAAGACACTCTTCAAGACTTGTTAGTGCGATCTTCCTAAGGTCAAAAAAATCAAAGTTACTATTAAGAATTATATTAGCAATTTCGGATGCTTTTAAAGGCTTTTCAAATTCTTCATTTACTTCTTTTATTTCTTTTATGGGTTTAGCTGAAATAACGGTCTTTTCTGCTTTTTGAACTTTGCCGTCTTTACCGACACGTTTATCCAGGTGCGGAATTTCCGCACTCAATTCCAGCTGCTTGCGAACTTTTTAGGAAAATTGCATGGCAGATAGGGGGTTTACAATAATGTCACCCACTCCATGGGTTGTGTGGTGTGTTACTCAGTTGGGTGGTTACAATAATATCATCCCCTCCGGGGATTGATGAGGCGGTTGTATGGTGCTGTTACAATAATGTCATCCCTTCGGGAATTTTGTTGCGTTTAACTACTGCTGGGGTTTACAATAATGACACCCCTCCGGGGTTTGATATAGTTGTCGTATGTCGAATTTGTAAGAAGCGTGAAATGTGAAGGGTGATGGGTAAGGGTGCATTTTCCGTAAGTTATAATGGTTGATAGCAATGAGTACGGTTGCTGAGCACATTGATGGGAAAGAGTAAGCGCTAGTCGAAGCACCCCGCTGATAGGGGGTTTACAATAATGTCATCCAGCTGGAGTTCGGTGGTGTGGTGATATTTCGCTAGGTGGTTACAATACTGTCACCCCTCTGGGGTTGTGACGCTTGTAACAATTGAGTGCGAGGGTGGCAGAAAGGGGATGGACAATAATGCCACTGTTCCGTGGTTGTGATGCTGAATAGCAATGGGCACGGTTGCTGAGCACGTTGATGGGATGGAGTAAGCGCTTGTCGAAGCACCCCGCTGATAGGGGGTTTCAATAATGTCACCCCTCCGGGGTTTGATGGTGTGTCTTTCCGCTAGGTGGTTACAATAATGCCACCCACTCCGTGGGTTGGGTGGTGTGTTACTCAGCCTGAGGTTACAATAATGTCATCCACTCCGGGGTTGGTGGGTTTGTGATGTTGTTGGCAGCGATGTATGAAGAAAAATATGACTTCATTATCAATATAAAAATCATAAGCATTACTATTTCACTATGTTATCTATTGATTTAATAAAATGTATAATAATAAAAAAACACAGGTAGTAAATTTACCTGTGTTTTTTTATAAATATGGGTACAATAAACAATCTATTTAACCAAGCCTATCACTTTTACCAAAAATTCTAAAGCATTCTGATTTAGGAAAATGACAATAAAAAATAATGCTGCAAAATAAATACTGAATTTTTTGTCCAAACGCTCTATTCGTAAATTAATTTCGGCCTTATCCTTTTCTGTTTTCTGATACAATGCATCAAACTTGCCCAGCAATTCAGCCTTATCCTGCTTCATTATGCCAAGTAATTCAGCCTTATCCTTTTCCGTTTTTTGATACAATGCATCAAATTTCCCTAAAAGTTCAATACGTACCTGTTCCAAATCTTGCTTGGTAGCATAATGGCTTAAAACTTCTGCCTTTAATTCCTCTTTTGTTTTATACCATGTGTCATGTACTGTATCCACTATAACCTCTTC
>Ga0067045_1030665_pt1 | contig 14507 bp, 12 predicted proteins | sample TerdegcTABiofilm_FD_59184 | JGI IMG/M metagenome (GOLD analysis project Ga0067045, IMG submission 59184) | Combined Assembly of (Gp0054472, Gp0054536) Wastewater bioreactor microbial communities from Singapore -Terephthalate degrading...
CGGGGCGGCTCCGGGATTGGGCTGGCCGAAGGCCGAGCCGAGGGCGGTCACGGCAAGGAGCGCGACCGCGGCGATTCGTACTCGCTTCATGGAACCTCCAAAATTAAAATTGACAATGTATATATAAATCTGTTAAATATACGGTGTCAATATAATTCGAGGAGGACATCATGTCACGAAGGATTCGGACGACGGCGATCGCGGCCGTCCTTGTGCTCGTGCTCTCGCTTTCCGGATGCGTCGGGGACGGCAAGGTCCCGGACCGGGTCATCGTGGTGGGGTCCGGCCTGGCCGGCCACGCCGCGGCCTGGGCCGCCCTGGACGCGGGCTCCGAGGTTCTGTGGATCGAGAAGAACAAGGACCTGGGCGGCAGCACGGCCATCGCCACCGGGACCTTCAGCGCAGCGGGAACCCGCCTTCAGAAGGCCAAGGGGATCGAGGACTCCGTGAAACTCTTCGCCAAGGACCTCAATCGAATCGGCAAGGGGAAGGCCGACCAGGAACTCCTGATGCTCTACGCGACCAAGGCCGCCGAGGTCTGGGAATGGTTCGTGGACCATGGTCTGGAGCCGAGCCCCCAGAGCCCCTTCATCGATCCCGTGCATAGCCCCTATTCGGTTCCCCGCACGTACACCCCGGCCAGGAACTCCGCGGCGGAGTACTGCAAGGTCCTGCGGGCGGCCATGAAGCCCTACGAGGCCAAGCTCACGATCCTCACGTCCACCCGGGTGACGGATCTGATCCGGTACAAGGACGCCGTCGTGGGGGTGAAGGTCCAGGGCGCCGAGGGTGCCAAGGAATATCTCGGGAAGGCGGTCATCCTGGCCACCGGCGGCTTCGGGAGCAACTTCGACCTGATCGCCGCCCGGATGCCCAAGTACGCCCAGCTCCGGTCCGTCACCATGCCCCACGCCGTCGGGGACGGCATTCTCATGGCCGAGAAGGCCGGCGCCAGGCTGGTCCATATGGATTACCTGGTGGGCTACTTCGGGGCCATCGCCGAGGAAGGAAAGAAAACCACCAGTTTCGGCTCCCTGACCTCGGGCTTCGCGGAGAGATGGAAGGGCGACGTTTGGCTCAGTCTGGAGGGCAAGCGCTTCGTGGACGAGGACGGAGAGGACGAGGATCCCCGGGAGACCGCCCTGGACGCGATCCCCGAGCAGACGGCGATCATCGTTTTCGATCAGGCCGCGGTGGACCGGAACGGGGGCTTTTCCAAGCTGCCGGTCCGGAATTTCGACCAGTGGCTGGCCAAGGGCTACGGGGTCAAGAAGGCCGACACCGTGGAGGGCCTGGCCGAGGCCTTCGGCCTCCCGGTCGACGCCGTCCGGGCCACGATCGACCAGGTCAACGCCAACGCCGCGGCCGGGGCGGATCCGCAGTTCGGCAAGAAGGAGAACTACCCCGTCTCGACTCCGCCCTTCTACGGGATCAAGTCCTACGGCACCATCTTCATGACCCAGGGGGGCGTAAAGACCAACACGAGGATGGAGGTGATCTCCACCGAAGGAAAGCCGATCCGCGGCCTCTACGCCGCCGGGGAGGTCCAGGGCACCGCCCAATGGGGAGGCCTGGGGTACGCAGGGGGCTCGGGCAACACTCCGCCCCTGGTGTTCGGGATGGAAGCCGGGCGGAACGCGGCCCGCTCCGCGGGGTACTGAGTTCCGGGCCGCCGCCGGGAGGTCCATCCGAGGCGGCGGATTTTCTTAAGCGGGCCGCCCGGCGCCGTACGGGATTCGGCGAGGGCGGCGGCCCTGCTTTTCTTTCCGGGGGCGACTCCCGGGTCCCGGTCCTGGGCGGCGGGGTACAAATCCTCCCCCTCGCGAACAAGGTATTTCATTCCCGAGGCCGCCTCTCCGTTTCGAGCTTGGCTCGGACGGCCCGGTCGGATAGTATGGATGACTAATGGGAAGATCAAAACGGGTGGCGGATCCCGGGGACATCGTCCAGGCCGCCTACGAGCTCATCGACAGAGAGGGGTACGAGAACTTCTCCGCCCGGAAGCTGGCCCAGAACCTGGGGGTCTCCCACATGACCCTGTACAACTACCTGGCCTTCGGGGAGATCCTGGACGGGGTCATCGCCCGGGGTTTCGAGGAGATCCTCGGGAATATCCGGCCCCGGATCGATGCCGAGGTCAAGGGGCCGCGTCAACCCTGCGCTCTGTACCGGATCATCGCCGAGGAACTGCTCGAGTACGCGAAACGTCGTCCTCAACTCTACAGATTCATCTTCCAAAGCGGGTTCGGCCCGACCACGGGGAATCCCGAGGTGCGCAGGCTGTACTGGAGCGGGATCGATCTGGTGCGGGGGCTTCTGGATCCCCTTCGGCATGAAGACCTTCGCAGGGACGGCTTTCTGTTCCTGGTCCTGGTGAACGGCCTCATCCTGGCCTTCCTGTCCGGCCGGCACGGAATGGACGAGGGTTCCTGCCGTAGAAACATCGATCGCGGGTACTCCCTTATACTCGGGGGCTTCTGCGGGCGGGGATCCTCTCCGTCGCGTTGACAGGAGGGGTTGCCTGGAATACAGTCGATCCTGCAGCATGGCTCCAACGAAAAACGAAGTATGTAATCAACCGACCGTATCCTCCGCGAACATCCGCCGGCCCTTCCATCTTCCAGCCTTCCTAATCTGTTCCCTGCTGTTCGGTTGGACCCTTTCCTATTTCTATCAATCCTCCCCCTGGATCTCCCTGGCGGGACGGGATGCCGGCCCGGAATCCCTTCGCATCCTGTACTTCGGCGGCTTCCTGGTCGGTATGTTCGCCGGCCTATCCCTCATGCGCCGCTCCAACGTCAAGGCATTGTCCGCGGGTTGCTCATCCGCCGCCGCCGCCGTCGTCCTGGTCCTCCGATTCGTACCGGCGGCGCGGGCGGGCGGATGGGGATTCATTCTCTTCGGTCTCCTGGCCGGTGTCGCGTTCGGAGGGATGTTCCACTTCTGGGTGTACGCCTTTCCGGACCTCCCTAGGGTCGCCTCGGTCGCGGCCGTGCATTTAGGGGGAGGAGCAGTGTCTTTCACGGTACTGTGGGCGGGGGAGAGGTTCGGACCGACGGGCGCCGCGGCGATGGACCTCGCGATTCCCCTGATCGCCCTTTGGGCGGCTCTTCACGCGGACATGAGCCGGGTAGAGGATCCCGGGCGCGGCCCTACGCTGCCGTTCCCGTGGCGGCTCATGGGAATCGTGATCGTCCTGCTCCTGCTCGTGTACTTCGCAGCCTTCCTACCCGAGGGGCTTCTCGGCGTGACGGCCGGGGGTCCCTGGACGGCGCCTCCTCCGGGCATCAAGTTCCTTGTTTCCTCCGCGGTCTATCTACCCTTCCTCCGGAAGGGCAGCGGTATCCACATCCTCGCGCTGCTCTATTCCATGATCCTTCTCCAGCTCATCGGGTACGGACTTATCATATTGCATGCCGGAACCCCGGCGGGTCCTCTGGTCCTGGTCGTCGCGGAGGCCGTAGGAAATCTCTTCCTCTTCAAGCTGACCTTCGACATCTTCTACAAGCACCGAGGTCGCCCCCTCATCGTTATCCTTTTTACCGGGGCGGTCGTCCTGGGAACGTCCGTGGGGATGATGATCGGGTGGTTCCTGGAAGCGTCGGGACGCTCCGACACCGTCTCCTTCGTCGGCATGATGGTCGTCTTCTACGCGTCAGCCCTGGCCTTGCTGCCTATGCTGCTCCGGGTGCTCGAGGAGGAGCTTTTCCTTCGGAGCCTGATCCGGAGGGAATCGTCCGAGTCGCCGGAACCGGCCCCGGCGCCCCCGGATTTCGAGGAGGAGGGCCACCTCGCGATCCTGGATCCCTCGTACATCCGGGAACCGATGGGCCGCAAGATCCGGAGGGTCAACGAGCGCTTCGACCCCCCCTACCGCCTCACGGAACGGGAAATCGAGATCGCGGCCCTCCTGGCGGGGCGACTCGATTACGAGAGCATCGCCCGGAAGCTGTCCATCTCGACGAACACCCTTAAGACCCACGCCAAGAGCGTCTACCGAAAATTCGACGTTTCCGGCCGCAAGGGCCTCATCGAGCTGTGTCTGGAACCGGACAGGGAGGCCCGGGAGCGGGACGCCGCGGGCTAGACAGGGCGCATCACCCCCTTCGGGTGATGGCGCGTCCGGGAATTCCATCCCTACGATCGGGTATCCATCGATCTTCATGCATCGGAGGTACCCATGCGATTCCGGAATCTCGCCGTTCTCGCCTTCCTCGTCGTTTCCGTTGCAATTTCCTCCCAAGTTCCCGATCCTCTCGCCGCGGGGGGCTGGGAATTCGGAGGTACCCTCAAGTTCTCCCATGCCCCCGACTATCCCATCTTCTCGGATACCGTCACGGAGGAGGAAAAAGGAGAGTACCTTCAGATCACCGAGGCGTCCCTAAGCATCGGCCGGTTCCTTATGGACCGCTTTTCCCTGGCCGTAAGGCCGTCGATGCTCCTGTATACCCGGCATAGTCTGAACTCCAGCCTGCAGGAAAGCATCAGCCGAACCCTCTTTCTGGGGCTCGGCCTCGAACTTTCCTGGTACTTCCTCTTGGGGCGCTCCTGGATTCTGGGCGCGGGCGCCGAACTAGGAGGCGGGATCTGGCCCGGCCTTTCGGGGCTCTCAGCCGACGTGGAGGATCCCGATCGCAGTCTGGAGGTTCAGTTCTGTTTGGAGCCCAGGGTCCGGGCGTATTACCGGATTTCGGAGCTCTTGGCCCCCTATGCGGAAGCCGGATTCCGCCTGAGTGTCGTCCGTCGTGTCCGGGACGATGCCGGGGATCCCTACGATCCCGGGGTGACGATTCTGGAGGAGGTCCGGGGACGCTTCGCGTTCACCCTCGGTCTCAAGTACTTCCTGCCCCAGGGTGCCCGGTTTGCCGAGACCAAAAAAACTCCTGTGAGCGACTGGTACGATATTTCCGGCGGGAGATAGAGTCGACAGCGGCGGGGGAGGATTCAAGCGTCCTGTCTCCGCCGCGGCTTACCACCCCGGGAAACGGGTCCCCCAGGTGAGCGATTCTCCCGAGGCCAGGGTTTCCTCGATCCGGGCGACTATTCGCTCTACGTAGTACTCCTGATCCGGTCCCGGTTCGTGTCCCGAGGGCACCAGGACGGGTCCTTCCCATCTCAGGACGAAGGTTTTTTGGACGTACCGGATTGCGGGTTCCCCCTCATTGTTCCGAAGCCGGGCTTCCGCTTCCAGGGCCAGAATCCAGGCCTCCGCCGCGGGACCCGAGTCGAAGACGACTCCCTGGAAGTACGCCCGCACCGTATCCCCCAGCAGAGCGTCCCAGTCGTCCGCCTCCAGTACGAACCAGAATCGCGCGATCCCGTCCGGCGCGTGTTCCAGGTATTCCGTGACCAGGGGGAATCTCGAGGCGAAGACGGGGAGATCCGGGTTGGGAGGGTCCTTCCAGCGCATGGGGAAAGTAAAGTGCGGGGCAGGGAGGGATGCGAATTTCGACGGTTGCTGCGGACCGTACGGTTCGGCACCCATCATCGTCCCGCCTCCTTTAAAAGCCATCCGAGGATGGCCTCCATGCCGGCCAGGGCCGAGCTCCGGCCGTGGGCCCCGTCCACTCGCACCCGTTCGATACTCCGGCCGCCCCAGGCCGCGGCGATCTCGTCCGTGCCCGCGGGGTCGATCAAGAGGTCCCGCTTTCCCTCCACGATAAGCCCCGGGGCGGAGAGTCGTCCGGCGTTCCGGGGCGCCGCGGTCATGATCCTCCGGGCCGCGGTCATGGAGGCCATGGACTGAAGGCCCTGGACCGCGGGGCTGGCTTTCCGCTCCGCAGCCTCCGCCCGGTCGTCGGGATCCTCGAGGAGGGAAGGATAACCCCCCATGTCCACCACGGGCTTCCGGGGGGCGAAGATCCAATAGGCCGCGAAGCGCAGGTAGTCCCCGAAGCCGGGGGTGGCTCCCTTGAGGGGCCGGTATTTGTAGGCGGGATTGACCAGGACGAGGCCCGCGGGCGGCGGATCCATCTCCGCGGCCAGGGCCAGGGCGAAGGTCCCGCCCATGCTGTGGCCGAAGAGGAAGACCGGTAGGCCCTCCGCGGTTCCGCCTTGGCCGGCCCGTTCCCGGGCCCGGGCGGCGAAGCGGCCCAGATCGTCCAGGATGAGGGACGCATTCCCGGCGTAGCCCCGGGGACCCCCGGACTCCCCGGTGCCCCGGGGTTCCAGGGCGTAGACCGCGAAGCCCGCGGCGGCAAGGGGTTCCGTCACGGGAGCCTCCATCCGGGCGTCCAGGCCCGTGACCCCCGGGACCATGAGCAGGATCCCCCGGGCGGGGTCGGCCGGCTCCCGGACGTGGACCCGCAGGAGGGTTCCGTCCCGGGCGGTGATCCAAAGACCGTCGCCAGGGGCGGCCCCCTCCGCGATTGAGGGTTCCTCCCGGGGCGCCGGGGCCGAGCAGGCGGCCAAACTGATCGAGGCTAATAGGGCGGCCGCCAGGAGGATTGCCGCGGAGGTGGAAGCCGGATCGGACGCGGGCGCCGGCCGGGTCGGGTCCAGGCAGACCGCGGTGACGGGCGCCGGCTGGATCGGGACTTGGCAGGCCGCGGGAGCGCCAAGGCCGCGGCGGAGATATATGCGCATGGGGAGAGTGTAGCGCGGGATGGGCGGGGAAACGGACAGGATTGAGCAAATTTCAACAGTCAGTTGAGCCAATTTCAAAAGTCCGTCACTTTTGAAATTGGCTTTGCGATTGCTTGCGGTTTCGTTGCAACCGCCGCGCCCAATCGCAGATTTCAAGGTGGTTTTTTCAAAACTCAGGATGTTTTGAAAAGCCTCTTCTTAGTGGATTTTCGCGAGACGCGAATCCGCAACTGTTTCGAACGTTCGAATGCCTCCCGACCAGCCCCCTTTACAGTTCCCTCTCCCAGAACATCGCCCCGGGCAGGGGATTCTCGCAGTAGGGAGGGATCATCCGGAAGCCCAGGGCTCGGTAGAGGGCGACCGCCTCCCCCAGGCGGTCCAGGGTATCCAGGCGCATGGCCCGGTAGCCCAGGGCGCGGCCCTCCGCCAGAAGGCGCTCCGCCAAAACCCTCCCCACGCCGTAGCCCCGGAACTCGGGGCACACGAAAAGGCGCTTCATCTCGCAGTACCCGCCGCCCAGGTCCCGGAGGGCCCCGCAGCCCGCGGGCTTTCCGAGGGCCGGGTCCCCATGTACGGAGGCCAGGAGGAGGGTCCCCGAGGGCGGGGCGTATTTCCCCGGGAGGTTCCGGAGCTCCGCCTCGATGTCCTGGAACGAGAGATCCGCGTCCAGGAAGGCCAGATACTCCCGGATCAGGGTTCGGACGGATTCCAAGGCGGGTCCGTCCCGGACGGCCGAAACTGAGAAGACGGGGCCGGATCCCGATCGCTTCTCGTTCGGCGTGTTTTCTCCCATGAAATAGATAGTATCCCGCTCGGGGACATCGGCCAAGTCCGGGGATGGAGCGATCCGCTCGCGGGCGCTCTTGAAAACCGGATACGAGCCGATTCGGCAGTGTTACGAAGCTTGTGATGCCCGAAATCCGAGGGGTATGGGCTCTGTCCAGAACCGCCGCCGGATCGGCTGGAAAGCTCTCGGGTAGGAGTATCACAAGCTTCGTAACACTAAATGCGGGTTCACTTTTTCTGCCCGGCGATCTCCATTCCGGAGTCCCCGAGTCTATCGTATACTCATCTCGAGATTCGGCGTTCGCAGATGTCCGGAGGCGGAGGAATGGCGGAATGACCCGGGAAGAGCTCCTTAGACGCGAATACCTGGGACGTGTCGAGCGAGCGATAGACTTCATCTACGCCCGCTTCGGGGACGACATCGGTCTGGACGAGATCGCCGACGCCGCGGCCTTCTCCCGGTTCCACTTTCACCGGGTGTTTTCGGGGGTCGTGGGGGAGACGGTCTCGGATTTCCTCAAGAGGGTCCGGCTCCAGCGCGCCGCCGCCCTCCTGGCGGACAACCCCGGCCTGTCCGTGACGGAGATCGCCCTGGCCTCGGGCTTCTCGAGCCCCTCGGTATTCGCCCGGGCCTTCAAGGACCGGTTCGGGATCACGGCCTCAGAGTGGCGGGCCCTGGGCCGGGAGGGCCGCCGGAACCTCCGCGGGGAGAGCAACCGGGATCAAGAGGAAGGCACGCCCGGTCAACCGGACCGCAAGGGCCGGAAAGAAGAGCCCGACGGAGACGGGTATCCTCTCTCCATCGTCCCGGACGGGACAAGGAGGAAGGACATGGCAAAGCTTTCGTACAAGGTCGAGATTAAGGACCTGCCCGAACTGACCGTAGCCTACGCCCGCCACGTGGGTCCCTTCGACGGGATCCCCGAGGCCTTCGGGCGCCTGGCCCGCTGGGCGGGGCCCCGGGGGCTCTTCGCCCTGCCGGGGGCCAAGACCCTGGCGGTCTACCACGACTCCCCGGAGGCCACCGAGGTTTCCAAGCTCCGCTCCAGCGCCTGCCTGACCGTGCCGCCCGGCACAGAAGTCTCCGGGGACATCAACCTCATGACCATCCCGGGCGGAAAGTTCGCGGTGGCCCGCTTCGAGATCGCCCCCGGACAGTTCGGCGAGGCCTGGGACGCCCTGATGGGGGAGTGGTTCCCCTCCTCGGGCTGGCAGCCCGACGACCGCATGTGCTACGAGGTCTACCTCTCCGAACCGGACACCCATCCGGAGGGCAGGTTCGTCATCGACATCTGCGAGCCCGTGCGGCCGCTCTAGCGCGGGGCGCGGCGCCCCGGTTTCCGTCGAGGGATGCCGGGGCGCCGCGGACACCGGAAGGAACGACCATGAAGCTGGACTGGAAGAAAACCGACAAGGCATACTATCTGCCCGGGACGGAGCCGGAGTTCGTCACGGTCCCGGCGTTCAAGTTCTTCGCGATCCGGGGGACCGGGGACCCCAACGGCCCGGAGTTTCCGGAGTACATGCAGGTCCTCTACGCCCTGGCCTACGCGGTGAGGATGTCCCCCAAGTCGGGGACCGCCCCCGCGGGCTACCGGGAGTACTCGGTCTTCCCCCTGGAGGGAGTCTGGGACGTTTCCGAGGAGGCCAAGGCCCGGGGCGGGGCGCGGATCTCCAAGAGCGACTACGTCTTCGACCTGATGATCCGCCAGCCGGATTTCGTCTCCCCGGAATACGCCCGCTCGGTCCTGGAGAGGGTGCGGGCAAAAAAGCCCCTGCCCCGCCTAAAGGACGCCCGGTTCGAGGTCCTGGAGGAGGGACCCTGCGTCCAGATGACGCATGTCGGACCCTATGACGACGAGCCCGCCAGCTTCGCCCGGATGGAAGCCTTCTGCGAGGCCCGGGGGCTCCGGCGGCTTTCCAAGGTCCACCGGGAAATCTACCTGTCCGACCCCCGAAAGACGGCGCAGGAAAAGATGAGGACGGTGCTGAGGTTCAGGGTACAGTGAACGGTGGACAGTGGACGGAAATGATGACCCGATGCGGTGGACGACTACGCTTAGGCGTGGGATTCGACCGCAGTTTTGGACTCAATCCCGTTTACCGTCTACCGTCCACTGACCACCCCCGGCGGCGGACGACTACGCTTCAGTGGGGAACTCTGCCGTAGTACGGGGATCACTCCCGTTCACAGTTCACTGTCCACTGTCGCAACGCCCGGCCCCGCCTTCTCCGCGAAGCCGATATAGCAGAGTCCCTTGTACGGGGATTCGTGGCACTTGAACAGGCGGCACAGGTTGTGGAACGTGATCGGTTCCCGTGCCTTATTCCGAATGAGGAAGAGGTTGTACAGGATGTTCCAGCCCGGGAGTATTCCCTGCATGTCCAGAAGGGCCAGGTCCGTATCCTCCAGGGATTTCTTCAATTCCGACGGCTTGATGAAGTGTTTCCAATCATGGACCCCCGAGGGTATCAGGCTGGTCCAGGGGAATTCTTGGAGTACCAGGATTACCACGAGATAGCTCAGCAGGGTCCGGTTCACGGTCTCGAAGAAGAAAAGGCCCCCGGGCTTCAGCACCCGGTTGACCTCCCGGACGATGACCCGGAAGTCGCGGACGTGCTCGAGGACGTCCAGGCAGAAGACCATGTCGAAGGACGCGTCCTCGAAGGGCAGGGCTTCCCCGAATCCCTCCAGGTAGGACACGTCCAGGTTCATGGCCCGGGCATGGCGCTTGGCCGTATACAGGGAAGGAGCGCTGGGATCCAGTCCTGTCGCCTGAAGTCCGAATTTGGATATTTCCTCCGTAAGGAAGCCCCCTCCGCAGCCGACATCCAGGACCTGCATTCCCCGGTAGTCCAGATTCCGTTGGACCAAGTGTTTGACGGTATACGCGAATCGGATGGGGTTCATCATGTAGCGGATGATGCGGAAGGGGGAGTCCGTGTCGGACCACCAGGAGTCTGCATGGCGGTCGTAGAATGTGTCATCGAACACGGTGTCCTCCGGGGATTCCTGCTGCAGGGGGGTAATAAGATCATTCTATATCGATAAGTTAACATCGTCAATATAGATTATGGAAAATATAATGTATATAAGTAAATAGGAAAGGTATTCGTTCGGCCGAGAGGGGGCGATAGTCCTCGGAATCGAAGACGCGGTTGAGGTTCAAGGTAAAGTGAATGGTGGACAGTGGTCAGTGGACGGAAATGCCATCCGGACGCTGCGGCTGGCTACGCTTTAGCATGGGATCCGACCGCGATATGTTGTTCACTCCTGTTCACCGTCTACCGTCCACCGACCACCGCCCTCAACTCCTCCAATATCATCGCCGTGGCGCCCCAGACGCGGCGGCCTGCCAGGCGAAAGAAGGGAATCCGCCAGAGACGACCTTCGCGCTCTACGAAGTCCTCCTGCCGGGTCGCGGGGGCCAGTAGTTCGTCCAGGGAGGCCTCGAAGCATTCCTCCACCTCCTCGGGGGAGGGACGGAGGGGGGGAGGAGAGTCGAGGACGCCCACGAAGGGCCGCACTAGGAAGCGGCTGGGCGGGACTCGGAGGGGGCTTAGTTCCCGGAGGATCCGGACTCCCGAGGTGTCGAATCCGAGCTCCTCGGAGGTCTCCCGAAGGGCGCATTCCCGGGCCGTCTCTCCCGTCTCCCGTGAGCCCCCGGGCAGGGATACCTGGCCCGCATGGATCCCCGTACCGGCGGTTCTCTGGATCAGGGGGAAGACGATTCCGCCGGACCCGGCGTAGAGGAGGATCAACACGGAAGCCTCCCTCCATGGTCGGCCGTCGTCTTCCGGCGGGGAACCTTTTCGGTACTCGGGGATCATGGATGACCGGGAGGCATCCCCGGGCAGGGGGAGGGAGGGATCCAGACGGGACAGGAAGGTTTCCAGGGTCATGGCCGGGCCTTCGGATCCGCCGGGAAGAGAGACCGCTGGGGATTCCTCCTGAATCGACGGTCCCGCCCGGCGGCGGGCACCAAGTCCTCGATCTCCGCCAGGAAACGGCTGGGCCCGAGGGCGAGCCTCCGGCCGCGGAAGCTCCGGGACTTCGCCCGCCAAAGGGAGAGCCCCGACCGGGCCCGGGTGACAGCCACGTACAGAAGCCTTCGTTCTTCCTCGATCCGGGCCGAAAGGAGATCTTGACGCTCCGGATCCCCGTAGAGTGTGAAGGGGAACAGGCCCTCCTCCAATCCCGCCACGAAGACGTAGTCGAACTCGAGGCCCTTGGACGCGTGCACCGTCAGCAGGCGGACGGATTCGTCCCGGGGAAGGGACGCAGGATTCCGGGCCGGGTCCGTCTCCCCGGTTGTACCCGAGGCCCCGGCCTCGAGGAAGGAGGGGTCCTCCTCCCAGCCGGGCCTGCCGCCTCCGGACAGGTACGGGATGGCATGGTCTTCCAGGGCCTTTTCCAGGGCCGGGAACTGGGCGGAAGTCCGTACGAGGATCGCACACTCCGCAAGACTCCTCAATCCGGGTTCGCCGGGCTCCTCGGGATTCCCCGCGGTACCGCTGTCCAGGGCGAAGAAGCGGGTGCCCCCGATCATCCGGTCGATCCTGCGGGCTATGCCCTCCGCTTCGGATTTCTCCGTGGGCGCCTCGTTCCGCTCCAGGAGGACCGCGGTTCCCCCGCCCTCCAGGGGCCTGCCGGCCAGGCGTCCCGCGGCACCCAGGATGGCCGGGGGACAGCGCCAGCTCCGGGACAGGGAGTAGACCCGGGCGCCGGGGTAGTCCCGGCGGAACCCTTCGATGAACCGGGGATCCGCCCCCCGGAAGGAATAGATGGACTGGTCGGGATCCCCGATGACGAAAAGCTCCTCCGGCCCTTCGGGGGGGGCCAGGATGCGGACCAGGGCATACTGGGCAGGATTGACGTCCTGGTATTCGTCCACGTAGACCCGGCGGTATCGATTCCGGAGGGCCGCCAGGATCTCCGGCCGGGCGGCCAGGAGCCGGACGGCGCCGGCGGGCAGGTCGTCGAAGTCCAGGACCCCCTCGGCCTTGAGGCGGGCGCGGTAGTCCCCGTATAAGGCGTCGAGATCCGGATCGAACCCGGGGTCTCCCGGCGCGTCCGTGGGGGCAAGGACTGCGGCGAGGTCGGCCGGAGCCCCGGGCCCCAGGCGGGGCTCCCTCTCCCCGGGAAGAAGCAGGCCGCGTTTCCTCGCCTCGATATAGGAACCCAGGCCCCGGGCCCTCCTGCCCGCCACCCGGGCCATGAGCTCCTCCCGCTCCTCCTCGCCGAGCACCCGGAACCCCTGCGGCAGGCCCGCCTCCGCGGCACGCTCCCTGAGAAGGCCCAGGCAGAAGGCGTGGAAGGTGGCCGCCTCCACGGCTCCGGCGGGGCCGGCCCTGAGGGTCCGTTCCAGCCGGTCCCGGAGTTCCCGGGCGGCCCTGCGGGTGAAGGTCAGGGCAAGGATCGAGGAGGGATCGGCCCCCTCCTCCAGCACCCGGGCGATCCGCCGGATCAGGACCGAGGTCTTGCCCGTGCCCGGTCCGGCCAGCACCAGGGCGGGCCCTCCGGGATGGGATACCGCGAGGTCCTGGGCCGGGTCCGGGAGCGGCCCTTTCTCCGGCTCCGGCGCAGGGGAGCGGTCCTCCGCCCTCGGCCGGGGCCGAGGAGACGCGGAGGGGCGGCTCCGCCGCTCCGGGGCAGGGCCGCTTGATTCGGGAAACCCGAACAGTCCGGGTCCGCCTCTGGTCTCGAAACGCTCTCCCGGGGCGAAGATGCGGATCTCGCCGTACTCCCCGTCGTACCCGGGCCGGATCCGGACCCGTCCCGAGCGCATCCGCCCCACCGCCTCGGCCAGGAGCTCCCCGGGGATCCCCGGGGCCCGGAGAGTCCCGATTTCACGAAGGTCCATGTCCAGGAGCAGGCCGAACTCGCTCCCCGCCTCCCGCACCAGGGATCCGTAGGCCGCGGCCACGGCCTTCGAGCCCTCCCCGGTGCCGGTCAATTCCGCCAGGATCTCCTTGAGGGGGACCAGGGAGCGGTAGGGCCTGCGGTTCGTGCCCGCGTAGTCCCCGGGGCAGGGGGCGGACTCGTCCACGGGCCGGTCCGCCAGGGCGGCCACCCGTCCCAGGACCCCCGGGGTGAGGGGTTTGCCGCAGACCGGGCAGGGTCCCCCGAAGTCCTCCCCGGGCATCCGGACCACCCCGCAGGCCCGGTGGCCGTCGGCGTGGTACTTGCCTTCCTGGGGAAAGAATTCCACGGTCTCCAGGATCCGACCCGCGGGCCCCCCGCCCGCCAAGGCCCGGGCAAGGCCTTCCCAGGAATCCTCCATGTCCAGGATCGTCGCCTCCCGGCCCAGCTTTTCCGGGGAGTGGGCGTCGGAGTTGGAGATGATCGCGAAGCGGTCCAGGGAGCTCACGGCCCAGTTCATGGGCGGGTTGGAGGACAGCCCCGTCTCGATGGCGGTGATCCGGCCCGCCAGGTCCCCGTAGCACTCCTCGATGGAGTCGAAGCCGGACCGTTCCCCCAGGGCGGAGAACCAGGGGGTCCAGATGTGGGCGGGTACGAGGATCGACCGGGGATCCGAGTCCAGGAGCAGGGCGAGGAGGTCCCGGGAGTCGATCCCCAGGATGGGCCGCCCGTCGGAGGTTATGTTTCCGACCCGGGCAAGGCGCGCCTGGAGGGACCGGGCCGCCTCGAAGTCCGGAAGGAGCACCAGGTGGTGGACCTTCCGGGTGCGGCCGTCCCGGGAGTAGATGGTGCTGATCTCCCCGGAGAGGACGAAGCGGGTCTCCCGGTCCGTACCGGGCTCGGGCAGGTTTTCCGCCAGACCCTGCCCCGTGTCGAAGGCCCGGCGTTGCTCCGGTTTCAGCCGATACAGTCCGTCACCCGCGGGCTCCAGGGACTCTCCGAGTTCCGCCAGCCAGGCGGGGTGGGTGCAGTCCCCGGTGCCGACCAGGTCCAGGCCCTTCACCCGGGCCCAGCGGTCCAGGTGGACCGGGGTCAGCTTGGAGCTGGTGGCGATGGAGTGCCGGGAATGGATGTGCAGGTCCGCAGCTCGGCGCATTGTGGGATTCTAGTCCGGAGTCGGGAGACAGGCAACAGGAGACGGGTACGTGTGCGGCGTCGTCGCCGGCAAGCTCGGGGACAAGGTCCCCGAGCTTGCCGCGGAATACAGCATCAT
>Ga0067045_1030667_pt1 | contig 14503 bp, 12 predicted proteins | sample TerdegcTABiofilm_FD_59184 | JGI IMG/M metagenome (GOLD analysis project Ga0067045, IMG submission 59184) | Combined Assembly of (Gp0054472, Gp0054536) Wastewater bioreactor microbial communities from Singapore -Terephthalate degrading...
AGCCAGGTCCAGGCGAACATGGGCATCTTCATCAGCGTCATGCCGGGTGCGCGCATGTTCAGGATGGTCACGATGATGTTGATCGAGCCCATGATGGACGAAGCACCCAGGATGTGCATCGCGAAGATGCCGGCATCCATGGAGGGGCCCATCTGCAGCGTCAGCGGCGCATACAGCGTCCAGCCCGCAGCAGGAGCGCCACCGGGCATGAAGAACGATGCCACCAGCATGATGGCCGCAGGGATCATCAGCCAGAAGCTGAAGTTGTTCATGCGGGCAAAAGCCATGTCGGATGCACCGATCTGCAGCGGGATCATCCAGTTCGCAAAGCCCACGAAGGCCGGCATGATGGCGCCGAACACCATGATCAGCCCGTGCATGGTGGTGAGCTGGTTGAACAGCTCGGGGTTCACCAGCTGCAGGCCGGGCTGGAACAGCTCGGCGCGAATCAGCAGCGCCAGGACGCCGCCCACCATAAGCATGGCGAAGGCAAACAGCAGGTACAGGGTACCGATGTCCTTGTGGTTGGTGGCATACACCCAGCGGCGCCAGCCGGTGGGACCATGGTGCCCATGGTCGTCGTGTGCGTGGTCGCCCGCATGCCCGTGGTTGTCGAGAACTGCACTCATCTTGGATTCCTCAATACGTTAGGGCGCTGATTACTTGCCGCGCTGGGCCACGATTTCAGCAGGCTGCACCAGCTGGCCGGTCTTGTTGGACCACGAATTCTTGGTATAGGTGGCAACGGCTGCGATATCGGTATCGCTCAGCTGCGCCCATGCAGGCATGGCACCATTGGCTGCACCCTTGAGCAGAACCTGTATCTGCTTGACATGGTCCGCGTCCAGCACGATGGCCGAACCGTCCAATGGCTTGATGGGGCCAGCGCCCTTGCCGTTGGCCTGGTGGCAGGCTGCACAGTTGGCGGCATACACTTTCTCGCCACGCTTCATGATGTCGTCCAGCGCCCAGACCTTGGTGGGGTCGTCCAGCTTGGCAGCAGCCTTCTTCTTCTGATCAGCCACCCAGGCGGTGTAGTCCTCAGCAGACACGACCTTCACATGGATGGGCATGTAAGCGTGCTCCTTGCCGCACAGCTCGGCGCACTGGCCGTAGTAGTCGCCAATCTTCTCGGCGCGGAACCAGGTGTCGCGCACAAAGCCGGGGATCGCATCCTGCTTGATGCCGAAGGCGGGCACCATGAAGGCGTGGATCACGTCGTTGGCCGTCGTAATGATGCGGATCTTCTTGCCCACCGGCACCACCATCGGGTTGTCCACCTTGAGCAGGTAGTCAGTCGGCGCATCCTTGACATTGCCGCTGTCGGACATCACGCGGTGGCTGCTGTCCAGCGTGGAGATGAAGGCCAGGCCCTCGCCTTCGCCGGTGATGTAGTCATAACCCCACTTCCACTGGTAGCCCGTGGTCTTGATGGTGAGGTCGGCGTTGGTGGTGTCCTTCTGGGCCACCAGCACCTTGGTGGCAGGCAGGGCCATCAGGATCACGATGATGAACGGAACAATGGTCCAGACCACTTCCACCGTCACGGATTCATGGAAATTGGCCGACTTGGCGCCCTTGGAACGGCGGTGTTTCCAAATCGAGTAGAACATCACGGAGAACACTGCAACAAAGATCACCGTGCAGATGATCAGCATCATCCAGTGCAGAAAATGTTGCTCTTCTGCGATCTTGGTGACCGGGGGATGCAGGTTCAGCTGGTTGACTGCAGGGCCGCCAGGCAGGTCCTGAACGGCATGGGCTGCGGAGCCCACCCATGCACCGGCAATCAGCAGCAGAGAAGCCAGCTTGTTGGAAATGCTCTTCATAGTTCTCACTTACTTCTAAGCCTCAATTTAACCAATCCCTTTCGCGCGCCTGCGTGGGGTCAGGCTGCGCGCAAGGCCATGCGGATCTCCGATGCCAGAGCCGGTCGAAGTTCGGGGCGCATGAAGCGCCCCACTTCGACCGTTCGGCCCTGCGCAGACAGCATGATCAGCGAACGGTCCCCAGACTTGGGCTCTACGCGAACCCAACTCCGGTCAAACTCGGCGCGCTCCAGCTTGCCTGCTGTCTCCAGTTCCACCACAAGGCGCGAACCCTGCAGCGAAATCCTCTCGCCATCCGCCGCATGGCGACCGTACATGGCGAATGCAACTCCTACCGCCACCATCTCCAGCCACGCAAAGGGCATGACCAGGCGGGCACCGAGTATCCAGAAGCACGTTGCGATACCCAGGGACACCACACACAAGGACAGATACATCCAGCCCAACTGCACCGGCGTGACCGAACAGTTGCGAACGAGACGCCAGTCAATGCGTTGACCCGACACCGTGGCAAAACGAAAAACCAAGCCCGTCACCAGAAGTGCTCACAAGACTGCCAGCTGGGTGCCTGTCATGCCAAAGGCAAGACAGGCGCAGCCCGCAAAGTTGCGCGGGAAGATGCCCGAAATCTCAATAACCCGGAATTGTAGCGTGCCTTGTTCCATGTCATTGACACGCCGTTACAGGCTAGTTCTCTTTGCCGCCCTGGCGCAACATGGTGCGCATGTCCTGCAGCGACACAGCGCTGCTGGAACTGACGCGCACCCGAGGCGCGGGCTTGAAGGCATGGCCATAAATGATTTCGAAAGTCAGTGCCAACTGACCACCTTGTTGCGGATCTGCCAACCGGTCGGACAGCACTTGGTAGAGCTTCTCGCGCCAGCGCCGACCGCGCAATGAGGGAAAGCGATCAGGGTGCAGATTGCAACCCAGCTCGCGCAGCTCTTGAATCAGCCGCTCGGGCGTGGCAAACGTGAGCGTGATGCGCTCCATGTCCATCACCGGTTCGGCAAAACCGGCGTGCACCAGCATGTCACCCCAATCGTGCATGTCGGTGAAGGCATGCCCTGCCGGGGGCCAGCCCAGCTCGGCATACACCGCATGCAGTTCTCGCAGGGTATCGGGCCCAAGGCACGAGAACATCAGGTAGCCGTCCACCGCCAGGGCACGGTGCCATTGCGCGATCAGCGCCTGCGGGTCGGCTGCCGTGTGCAGCGCCATGTTGGCCCACAGCATCTGCACACTCGCATCTGCAGGCATACCCAGCTGGGGGTTGCCTGCGCTCCAGCGCGCAGGACTCCACCACGGCTTGGCCAGCGCTTGCCGTGCAGAGTCCTCGCAATGGGCTGCCGTTTCGTAGATCTGGCAACGTGCTTTGGGATAGCGTGCGCTCACGAGCGCATGCGCCTGCAGGCCGCCACGCGCTGCGTCCCAATGGCACCACGATTCAGGAGCCTGGCGAATCCACTGCAAGCGGTCCTCCATGCGGCGGGCCACTTCTTCATGAAGCCAGGGAGATACGGCGGGGGCTGCTGCATGCCAGCGGGCCGCAGCAACGGGATCAATGGTGGGGGGGCGCTCGGAGGACGTCATGGGCCGCGCGAGTATATTGATTCATGCTTTTTACGGGCCTGACAGGGATATCGCGCCGTCTCCACACCTGGGCCCACCAGGTGCCCAGTCAGTGCGCGTTCTGCCACACCTGGCCCTCGCAGCGCATCTGCAACGCCTGCGTGGCGCGGTTTGCCCAGCCCACCACGCGCTGCCAGCGCTGCGCCCTGCGGGTGCCCGCAGGGGTAGAGGTCTGCGGCGCCTGCATCCAGACCCCGCCCAGCTTTGATGCCTGCATTGCCGCAGTGGACTACGCCTACCCCTGGGCCGATGCGCTGGCGCAGTTCAAGTTTCGCGGTGATCCGGGCTGGGCCAAGGCGCTGGCCACACTGATGCGCAGCACGCCGTGGATGGAACCGGCGCTGGAAGCGGCCGACCGCGTGCTTCCGGTGCCGCTGTCTACCGAGCGCCTGCGCGAGCGGGGCTTCAACCAGTCGGCCCTGCTGGCAAGGCACCTGGTAGGCCCCAAAACCGACCTCCACACCCTGCTTCGCCTGCACGCCACCGAGGCGCAAAGCAGCCTGCCCCGCGCCCAGCGCCTGCGCAACCTGCGCGGCGCCTTCGCCGTTGAACCCAGCCGCGCGGCAGCCCTGCGCGGCCAGCGGGTGGTGCTGATCGATGACGTGATGACCACCGGTGCCACGCTGCAGGCGGCCACCCTGGCGCTGCGCGAGGCAGGCGTGGCGCATGTCACCGCCGCCGTCCTGGCGCGCACGGGGCTCGACTGAGCCCCGCAACCTCGAAGTACCAGCGGGATACTTTTGATTACGAGCGGTTGCTCAACTCACACGTCCAGCGATGACAATTGGCGGCATGTTCCATATCGTCCTCGTCGAACCCGAGATACCGCCCAACACGGGGAATGTGATTCGCCTGGCGGCCAACACGGGGTGCACTCTGCACCTGATCGAGCCGCTCGGGTTCTCGATGGAAGACCGCCAGATGCGCCGCGCGGGGCTGGACTATCACGAATACGCCCAGGTGCAAGTGCATGCAGGCTGGACCGCCTTCCTGCGGGATACCCAACCAGACCCGACCCGCATGTTCGCGATGACCACGCACGGCTCGCAGCCCGTGCATTCCACCTGCTTCCTGCCGGGCGACTGGATGGTGTTTGGCGCTGAAACGCGGGGGCTTCCGCCCGAACTGCGCGAGAGTTTTCCGCCCGCGCAACGCCTGCGCCTGCCCATGGTGGCGGGCCAGCGCAGCCTGAATTTGTCCAACGCCGTGGCTGTGACGGTGTTCGAAGCCTGGCGCCAGAACAGTTTTGCGATGCCCGACGGCGAAATCGCCGTGGAGCCAGAGGGCACCATCATCAGCGGATTTGCGCAGCTGGGTTGATGCCTGGCTGATTGTTGGTGGGCGCGCCACCCGGGCCGATGGGCTTGGGTTACTTGGCCTGCTGCCCGCGTTGGTCCGCCACGGCCAGGGGCACCTGCTCGCTGAGAAAGTCCAGAAACACCTTGGTGCGCGCGGGCAGCATGCGGCCTGACGGCAGCGCGGCATAGATGGTGTAGCGCGAAAAAATCCACGCCGGCAGGATGTGCACCAGTTCGCCACGGGCCAGGTGTTCCTCGGCCAGAAGGCGCGATGTGACGGCCACCCCCGCGCCGTCTACCGCCGCGCGCAGAAGCAGCTCGGTGCTGACCGACTGCAGCACTGCCGGCACATCGACCTCTTGCGCGGGCATGCTGCCATTGAGCGATTGCAGGCGCAGCTTGCGCGCTGGCCCCAACTGCGCTCGCGCGGCCATGCCGGAGTCGCGCAGATAGTCGTGTTGCAGCAGGTCTTGCGGCTCGCGCGGAATGCCCTTGCGCTCCAGGTAGTCGGGTGATGCAACAACAATCGCCTCCCCCTTCAACAGGGGGCGTGCCACGATGTTGGCATCAAAATCCTCGCCCGCCACCATGATGGTCACATCATATTCATCCACCCTCGCCGAGGCATAGGCGTCCAGGTCGATGTCAAGCAACAGCTTGGGGAACTCCGCATGCCACAGCGCCACCATGGGCGCCAGAAAGTTGGTCGCCAGCACCGGCGCCGCAACGATGCGGATGGTGCCGCGCAGATCGCGTGTGTTGGCCGCCGCTGCCGCTTCGGCGTCGTCGATCTCGTGCAGGATGGTGCGTACGCGCTGCAGATAGGCATCACCCGCGTCGGTGAGCGCCAGCTTGCGGGTAGTGCGCTGCAGCAGCCGCGTGCCCAGATGCTGCTCCAGCTCGGCCACCATGCGGGTGACCACGGGGGGCGACATGTCCATGGCGCGGGCGGCGGCGGCAAAGCCGCCCTCCTCCACCACACGCTCGAAAATTTTCATGGCTTGCAGGCGGTCCATGGTTCAGACCTCCTGCCCAAAAACACGAGCATCTAACGAGAACACAGTCCGTGGAACACGCTGGATCCAGGCCAGCGACCGCCGCGCAAGGGCCGCCCCGCCGCGCTGGCGGTGTCTCCCTTCCCGAATGGCGCAGCCATTCGAGAGAAGGGGGAAGCGGCGCAGCCGCTCAGGGGGTTGTCCTGCTACGCCGGAGCGCCGAAATTGCGCGCCAAAGACTCGGCCACGCACACCGGCTTGTCGCTGCCCTCGCGTTCCACCGTCACCAACCAGGTCATCTGCATGCCATCGGGCGCCACGGGCTCGGCAGCCTGCAAGGTGAGGCGCGCGCGCAGGCGGCTGCCCACCGGCACCGGTGCCGTGAAGCGCACCTTGTTCAGCCCGTAGTTCACGCCCATGCGCGCACCCTCGATGGTCAGGCCCGTCTCGAAAAACTGCGGGATCAGCGACAGCGTGAGAAACCCATGCGCAATGGGCGCGCCAAACGGCCCGGCCTTGGCACGCTCGGGGTCCACATGGATCCACTGGTGGTCGCCCGTGGCCTGGGCAAACAGGTTGACCTGTTCCTGCGTGATGGTGATCCAGTCGGTCACGGCGACCTCCTGGCCCACGCAGGCGCTGACTTCGGAATAAGAGCGGAAGATTTTCATCGTCGCAATGTAGCCCCGCGCCTTGGCGCGCCTTGTCTGCCGGGTGACAGGTGTTTTCCCGAGGGGCTGGTTGTACGTTCTGCTTCACGCTGACCTTCAAGAATTGAGCCATGCACAGATGCCCTGCCACTGCTCCAGGTCGCGCGCCACGCGGCCGGGCGCCACGTCAAACAGCGTGAGGCCATGCGCCGCCAGGTGGATGTAGTTCTGCGTATCGCGCAGGTAGCCCAGCACCGGGAAGCCCAGGCTGTCCACAAAATGGTGCAGCTGCTCGGCGGCCTTGGTGCGGGCGTCCACGCGCATGCCCACAATGCCGATCTGCACCCCTTCAGCGCGGCGGTGCTCGGCCAGCTGGTCCAGAAAACTGCGCGTGGCAAAGATGTCGAACACACTGGGCTGCAGCGGCACGATGATCTTGTCGGCCAGCTTGAGCACATCGTTCAGCCGCCAGCCGTGCAGCCCGGCAGGGGTGTCGAGCACCGCGTGCGTGGTGCCCTTGGGCGGGCGGCTGATCACGTCCGAGTTGATGCCATCCCAGGCGCCAATGGGGCGCGCGGCAGGCGGGCGCAGACCCAGCCAGAGCTTGGCGGATTCCTGCCGGTCGGTGTCGCCCAGAATCACGGGATGCCCCTGGCTGGCGTAGTAGCCCGCGATGTTGGTGGACAGTGTGGACTTGCCCACACCACCCTTCGGGTTGGCGACAACAACTACTGGCATGACAACCTCCTTGGAATCTGCGTATCCATGAAAAACCAAGCCAAATCAGCCTCTAGCGCTTTATAGGCAAGCGCAAGCAGCTATTAAAATCGAAGCACAACCATCCTATCAAGCGTGCTGCCCGCCGCGCTTGACGAAGAACAGCCCGGCGCCCACCGCCATCAGCAAGCCGCCAAACACACGGTTTTGCGCCCGCACCGCACGCGCGCTGCGCATCAGGCGGCGCAGCGCGCTGGCACCCGCAGCGTAGCCGTGCATCACCACCACGTCCACCGTCACCGTGGTGGCTGCCATCACCACCAGCTGCGTCCACAGTGGGCGCGTGTCGGTCATGAACTGGGGCAACACCGCCACCATGAAGATGATGCCCTTGGGGTTGGTGGCGTTGGTCAAAAAACCCGTGAGGCAGCGTTTTTGCCAGGTGCCCGCCGACTCGGCTTCATCGCCCTGCACCGGCGATTTGTCCCCGGCACGCCACTGCGCAAAGCCCACATAGATCAGATAGCAGGCGCCCAGCACTTTCACCACGCTGAAAGCCACCTCGGACGCCAGCAGCAGCGAACCCACGCCCGCCCCGGCAATCAGCAAAATCAGCAACAGGCCCAGCTGCAGGCCCAGGATGGTGGCGCCCGTCTTGCGCACGCCGTACGACAGCCCATGGCTCATCGACAACACGGCCCCCGACCCCGGCGACACCGCAATCAGGCACGATGCCGCAAAAAAAGCCAGCCAAGTCTGAAAGTCCATGAATCACCAAGCCCGTGTGCGAAGAAGGGCGAGCATCTTAACAACGCCCCCGTGTCGCTGCCATGATCTGGATAAAAATGCCTGCTAGCGCTTGGCCATAAAGCGCTACCAGCTATCAAAATAGAAGCATTTCAATGGCATGCCACGCGCACCCCCGCATCGCTACGGCAATGCCAGAATCCTGACACGCCCACGCTCGCCCGTCCGCACCCCTGCGACGCCCCTCCCAACGCCACCACTATTGCCGCGCCTCCATGGAACACGCCCCCACCTGGCTCACCTACGGTTTCCTGTACCTCACCGCCGCCGTGCTGGCCGTGCCCATTGCCAAGGCGCTGGGCCTGGGCGCCATCATTGGCTACTTGGCGGCGGGCATCGCCATCGGGCCCTGGGGCCTGGGGCTGGTCAGCAACGTGCAGGACATCCTGCACTTTGCCGAGTTTGGCGTGGTGCTCATGCTGTTCCTGGTTGGGCTGGAACTGCAACCCAGCCGCCTGTGGGCGCTGCGCCGCCCCATCTTCGGCACCGGCACCGCCCAGGTGCTGGGCTGCGCGGCTGTGCTGTTTGCGCTGGGTGCGCTGGCTGGCCTGCCCTGGCGCGTGAGCCTGGTGGGCGCACTGGGCCTGGCGCTGTCGTCCACGGCGATTGCGCTGCAGGTGCTGGCCGAGCGCAACCTCATGCGCACCAGCAGCGGCCAGGCAGGTTTTTCGATCCTGCTCTTCCAGGACGTGGCCGCCATCCCCATCCTGGCGCTGCTGCCGGTGCTGGGCGCTGCCGCAGGCGACGGGGCGGGCCACACGCCGGGTGAGATGGTGCTGGAGGTGCTGAAGATCGTCGGCGTGATCGCCGCCATCATCCTCGGCGGGCGCCTGCTGCTGCGCCCCGTGCTGCGCTGGATCGCCAAGAGCAACACCCCCGAGATCTTCACCGCCGCCGCGCTGCTGTTGGTGGTGGGCATTGCCTATCTGATGGTGCTGGTGGGTCTGTCGATGGCGCTGGGCGCCTTCCTCGCAGGCGTGCTGCTGGCCGACAGTGAATACCGCCGCGAGCTGGAGGCTGACATTGAGCCCTTCAAGGGCCTGCTGCTCGGGCTGTTCTTCATCGCCGTGGGCATGAGCATCGACTTCGGCGTGATCCTGCGCTCGCCCGGCCTCATGGCCGCCATCCTGGTCGGCTTTCTGGCGGCCAAGGCCGTGGTGATCTACACGCTGGCCAAGATCGTCGGCATCCCCTACCAGGAGCGTCCGGTGTTCACCCTGCTGCTGGCCCAGGGCGGCGAGTTTGCGTTTGTGGTGTTCCAGGCCGCCGCCGGCGCCAGCGTGTTCCCGGCCGAGACTGCCTCGCTGCTGATTGGGGCCGTGGCGCTGTCGATGCTGATCAGCCCGCTGCTGCTGGTGCTGCTGGACCGCGTGCTGCTGCGCCGCTACGCACAGCTCAAAAACACAACGCCCCAGGCCGAGGAAATTTCCGAACCCCAAGAGGCGCCCATCATCATCGCAGGCTTCGGCCGCTATGGGCAGATCGTCTCGCGCGTGCTGCTGGCCCAGGGCATCCCCACCACCGTGCTGGACCACAGCGTGGACATGCTGGAAGTGGCGCGCACCTTCGGCTACCGCGTGTTCTACGGCGACGCCACGCGGCTCGACCTGCTGCGCATCGCCGGGGCCGAACATGCGCGCATCCTCGTCATTGCCGTGGACGATGCGGATCAATCCCTCAAGATCGCCAAGCTGGCGCGCGAACACTTCCCGCACCTGCAGATCGTGGCCCGCGCGCGCGACGTCACGCACTGGAACAAGCTGCGCGACCTGGGCGTGACGCTGGTGCAGCGCGAACTGTTCGAGTCCAGCCTGCAAAGCGCCCACACGGTGCTGGAGCTGATGGGCCTGCCCCCCGCGCAGGCCACCGCCATCACCCAGCGCTTTCGCACCCACAACATCGCGCTGGCCGACCGCATGTATCCCCACCACAAGGACCGCGCCAAGTTCATCGCCGTCGCGCGCGAGGGGCGCAACCAGTTCGCGGAGCAGATGGCGCGGGAGCGGCAGGAAAGTGCAACGCTGCGTGCGGAAGCTGCTGCGTACCCGGGGTATGGCGAGGCGCAGGAGGCGGGGGAAGGGCATGAGCCTGAGCCTGCCAGCGCTCAGAATTTCGATAAAAATAGGCCCTAGATCTTATCCATCAAGCGCTATAAGCTATCTATTTAATAGCAAATCAACCCCCTCAAACCGTGCAGGCGGGTTCCGGTCAGGGCATGCACAGAGAAAGCCGTGTGGCCAAAGTGGCGCGCAAACTGCTTTCGCGCCAATTTTTTGGCGCGTAAAATCTTTTCGCGCCACTTTATTTGGCGCGATTTCGATTCGCGCCACCAGGAGCCACGAGCATGCCCCGCCTCACGCCATCCCAAGCGCTGGACAAACTCGCCGAATGGATCAACGCCAACCCCGCCGAGGTGAGCGTTGAAACCCTCATTCAACAGCCAGGCAACACCGCTGCGCGCCGTACGCTGCAGCGCCGCCTGGCCTTGCTGGCGGAGCAACAACGCATAGGGGTGCGCGGCGAGGGCCGGGCCACCCGCTACCACCGCCTACCGTGGCCTGGCGCATCAGCGCAGCCATCACCAGCCACTGCTCCAGCGGCGGCAGCAACAGCCCCCAGCACCGCAGACTACGTCCCCACCTCTACAGAGGGCGCGGAAATCCGTGCAGCCATCTCCCAGCCCCGCCATCTGCGCAAACCGGTGGGCTACCAACTGGACTTTTTGTCGCAGTACCACCCCAACGACACGGCCTACCTGCCGCCGAGCCTGCGCGAGCAACTGCATGGGCTGGGCCGATCCCCCGCCGATCAAACGCCCGCAGGCACCTTCGCCAAAGACATCCTCAACCGCCTGCTGATCGACCTGTCCTGGGCCTCGTCCCACCTCGAAGGCAACACCTACAGCCGCCTTGACACTGAACGCCTGATCGAATTCGGCCAGGCCGCCGAAGGCAAAAACGCGTTGGAAACCCAGATGATCCTGAACCACAAGCAGGCCATCGAATACCTGGTGCTCCAGCCCGAACACGCGCAAGTGCGCACCGACACGCTGATCGCACTGCACGCCTTCTTGTCCGATGGCCTGATGGCAGACCCCACCGCCGTGGGCCGCATCCGCCGCCGCGCCGTAGAAATTGGTGGCAGCGTCTACCTGCCCATCGCCCTGCCCCAGCGGCTTGAAGAACTGTTCGGCATCGTCACGCAGATGGCCGCCGAGATCACCGATCCGTTCGAGCAAGCCTTCTTTTTGATGGTGCACCTGCCGTACCTACAGCCGTTTGAGGACGTGAACAAACGCGTCTCGCGCCTAGCCGCCAACATCCCGTTCATCCGCCACAACCTGTGCCCACTGTCGTTCATCGACGTGCCGCAGCAAGCGTATGTAGACGCCATGCTGGGCGTGTACGAACTCAACCGCGTGGACCTGCTGCGCGATGTGTTCGTGTGGGCCTACGAGCGGTCTTGCCAGCAATACGTGGCGGTCAAGCAGAACCTGGTGCCTCCGGACATTTTTCGGCTGCGGCACCGGCAGGCGCTGGCGCAAGTGATTGCTGCCATCGTGCGACAGGGGGATGCGCCTACGGAGGATGCGATGAAAAGCAGGATGCCTGCTTCCGTGGCGGTGGCCGACCACGCGCATTTTGTGCAGTTGGCGCTGGCAGAGTTTGGCGCGCTGCATGCGGGGAACGCCGTGCGGTTTGGGATTCGGCCGTTGGAGTTTGGGGAGTGGGAGCGACGTTATCGGGATGACGCGACGGATAAGAATGCCTGAGCCGAATTTCGACAAACGCCACCCGCCACTGAGCACGATGCATTGCGGCTGAGAAATCGAAATCTGGCCTTCTATTTGGCTACTTTAGGAGAAGCCCTTGAAAGCACAAAAATTCAGCGCCAAAGTAGGCCTCTACTTCGCAATTTCACTCCTAGGTTTTTTGGCCTTTTTTATCTTTGAGCGCCTCGGAGCAGACGCTACGGCTTGGGCTCAACTGCCCATCGTCGGCGGCTTGGTCGGGGCGCTATTCCAGCTAGTCCGCGATGACGCAGCAGCAGATAGAGCAAAGCAACTGGAGCAGTACAAACAGAAATTTGTGTTCGGCGCACAGTCCCACATGGCTCAAACCATTTGGAACAAGCAAGTTGAGTTCTGCGAGGCTTACGCTTCTGAGCTTGATAAGTGCGTGGCGGTTCTGTACGCAGACGGGCCAGCAAAGAGCGCCGGAAACTGTGCAACTGCGCTATTTGCTATCCGCCGACGATACGCCGTGTGGGTTCCCGCAGACTTGGAAGCCAAGCTCGATCCATTCGAAAAAGCACTACGAGATATCGGGAACAGCGCCCATGTTGCAGACAGAGCCCCGGGCGGCGGCAATCCTGAGTTGCGTCAGCAGCACATTGATCGGATGTATCGGGAGTTCGCCAAAGCTATGGGAGAAAGTGAGTGGCTAGGAGAACAACTGACGGGTGAGGCAGGGCATGCAGTTGTCCTGAATTCATTGAAATCCATGCTCGGCATCGACGACATGAGTGCACTTTTGGTTACTCTGAAAAAGGATGCCGTTGCCGACTTAGCGGGTGACAAACCCGCAGTGAACGCAGCCAGAAACCCATAGGGTCAGACAGGATCAGGCCTAATTTTTCAATAAAACAAACAATAACCATTCGCATTACAATTCACAACCTCCCGCCAGCCAACGTCCCCTGTCACGTGAGCCAGCGCCCCCAGCGTTTGTCGTCCGCTCACCTTCATCGGGACCCCCATGCCTTCTCAGCCCCTGCGCTCCGCGCACGCCCCGCGCTTGTCATCGATCCGCGCGGCCCGCTTCTTCACCCTGACCCCACTGGCCCTGTGCCTCGCCCAAGCAGCTATCGCACAGCAGTCCAGCACACCGGCAGCAGACGCGGCAACAGGCGCGCCCCAGCTGCAAGAAGTCCGCATCAACGCCAGCACCGAAAAAGACATGGGCTTTGCCCCCGTCGAGGCGCAGACCGCCAGCAAGGCGCCCATGCGGCGGCTGGAAACGCCGCAGTCCGTCAGCGTGGTCACGCGCGAGCAAATGGAGTCGCGGCAGATCACCAACGTGCAGCAAGCGCTGCAGACGGTGGCGGGGGTCAGCCCGGTCAACTTTGGGCGCCGGGGGTTTGACGACCTGAACATCCGGGGATTTCGCTCCACCGAATCGATCCTGGTCGATGGCCTGGTGCAAAGCCCCGGCATGTGGGCCAAGCTGCAGCCCTACGGCTACGAGCGCTTCGAGGTGCTCAAGGGCTCGGCCTCGGTGCTGTACGGCCAGGTGCAGCCCGGCGGCATCGTCAACGCGGTGAGCAAGCGGCCCAAGAAGGAGGCGATCAACGAGGTGGGCGTGGAGGTGGGCAGCTTCGGCCAGCGCACGCTGCAGGCCGACGTGAACAAGCCGCTGTCCGAATCGGGCAAGACGGCGCTGCGCATCAATGCCCAGGTGTCCAACGCCGACGACCCCACCCAGTTCGTCTACCGCAAGGACCGGTGGTTCGCGCCATCGCTCTCCATCGACCTGGGCCCGCAGACCGACCTGGTGCTGTTTGCCACCTACAGCCAGAGCCAATGGATGCGCCAGCAGGGCATCACGCCCTACGGCACGCTGCTGCCCAACCGCAACGGCACGCTGCCCGTCACGATGTTCACGGGCGACCCAAGTTTTGGCGGGTATGACGTGGAGAGCAAAACCGTGGGCTACACGCTGGAGCACAAGATGTCGGAGGCCATGACCTTCCGCCAGAACGTGCGCTACGAGACCGAGAAGGGCACGGGCAACTTTGTCTCCAACCAGGCATTGCAGGCCAACCAGCGGCTCCAGAACCGCCAGGCCTCGCGCCAGTACATGGACTACGACCTGCTGGCCACCGACACCTCGCTGCTGTCGCGCTTTGAAGCGCTGGGCGTGAAGCACCAGTTGGTAACTGGCCTCGATGCGCGCAGCGGCACCAGCCTGCTCGCCAGCCGCACCTGCCGCATTGGCGCACTGGACCTGTTTGCACCCGTGTATGGCATGCAGGCCACCTGCCCCGAGGCGCTGACGCAGGATGCGCCCGCCAAACTCACCGTGGCCGGGCTGTATGCGCAGGACCAGATCAAGTTTGGCCAGGGCTGGACGGCCCTGGTGGGCCTGCGCCGCGACTGGTCCACCACCAATACGAACAACCGCGTGGCCAACACGCAGACGCGCCAGAAGGACAACGCCACCACGCTGTCGGCCGGGCTGGTGTACGAGTTCAAGCCCGGCTGGGCCGCGTATGGCAGCTATGGCGAGTCGTTCCTGCCCCAGTCGGGCCTGACGTTTGGCGGATCGACCTTTGTGCCCGAAACCGGCAAGCAGTGGGAGGCGGGCGTGAAGTACGAAGCCCCCGGCGGCCAGGTCACCGGCGCGCTCGCCGTCTTCGACCTGGTGCGCGAGAACGTGACCACGGCCGACCCGGTGAACACGGGCTTCAGCGTGCAGACCGGCCAGCAGCGCGCACGCGGGCTGGAGCTGGAGCTGGGCGCGGACCTGAAGAACGGCTGGAAGATCACCAGCGCCTACACCTACACACAGACCAAG
>Ga0067045_1030670_pt1 | contig 14492 bp, 7 predicted proteins | sample TerdegcTABiofilm_FD_59184 | JGI IMG/M metagenome (GOLD analysis project Ga0067045, IMG submission 59184) | Combined Assembly of (Gp0054472, Gp0054536) Wastewater bioreactor microbial communities from Singapore -Terephthalate degrading...
GGTGTTCACGCTCTCCGGGACAGCCCAGGATGCCAACCTCGTCTCGGTCCGGGCCAAGCTGGGCTCCGGGCCGGAGACGGATATCACCGGGGCCGTCGTGGGCGGTGCCAGCACCTGGAGCTATCCTGTGGCGAAGCCGGACTTCGACGCCCTGTCCGAGGGAGGAGGAGCGGTCACCGTCACGGCCTTGGACGCCGCGGGGCGTACGTCCCAGACCACATGGACCTTTACGAAGGACACCACGGCGCCGGATGCGGCCTTCAACAACCTGGATCTCGGCGGCACGACGGTCCTGATGGACAGCCAGCCCCGGGTCCAGGGTGGATTCACGGACACCTACGGGATCTCCTCCATGGAGAGCCGGGTGGAGCGCTACGACTACGCAAGTTCAACCTGGATCCTCGTCGAGGATTGGACCGGCTTGGGCGCCCCGGGCGGACAGCCCGTGGTATCCTGGTTCAAGGACTTCGGCCCTTCCGGCCTCAACCAGTCCGACGGTAGATACCGAATATCGGTTCGGGCATCCGACCGGGCGTCTCCGGACGCGAACATCCGCACGACCGCGGCGGTGGAATTCCGGATCGACCGGAATAACCCGACCCTGGCCCTGAATCCCGGAGGGCTGTTTCAGCGGACGGATTTCCAGATAAGCGGGGCCGCTTCCGACTTGAACACGATAGCCGCCGTTAGGGCGAAGGTCGGGGACAGCGACTTTTCCTCCGGCACCGTGGCGACCGCGACAACCTCGAACGGGTACGCCTCCTGGACCCTGACGGTTCCCACCACAGGCTTGTCCGCCGGTACCTATACGGTATTCGTGGAGGCGGAGGACACCGCGGGAAGAAAAAGTCAGCTGACCCGGGAGTTCAGCTTCGACAGCACTCCGCCGGCCATCTCCGTCAGCGAACCCCCGAGCGGAAGCCGCGTCAACGGGCTTGTGACCGTACGGGGAACCTCCTCGGACGACAACGCGATAGCCCTGGTCCAGTACAGGATCGGGAACGGCGCCAGCACCTGGCAGACCGCGGGACTTGGGGGAGGGCTCTACAGTTGGAGCTACACCTTCTCGAACATCAACACGTACGCCAACACGTCGGACGTGACGGAGGTCGATCCCCTCACCGGTCTTCCCTCGACGGGCACGAACGTCTGGGCTCTGCCCTTCCAGATCCGGGTCACGGATGTGGCGGGCAATTCAACCGAGGAGCTTTCCTATCGGCTGTTCGTGGATCCCGACATGGACTCGCCGGAGGTCACGGTCATCAGCCCGATGAACGACCAGATCGTAGGCGGCGAGGTCCGGGTTTCCGGCTATGCCTCCGACGATGACTGGGTCCGCAGCGTGGAAGTCCGGGTGGATCCGACGGGGACGGGGACTTCCTACGGGCCATGGCAGGCGGCGACCCTGGTCAACCAGGGAACCCAGGTCAACTGGTTCAAGAACATCAACACCGCCGGGGAACTGAATCCCGCGGCGGGGACTATCCGGGACGTCCGGATCCAGGTCCGGGCCTACGACTCCAAGGACTACGGGGTGACCCAGGGAATCGCCGGGGACACGGTCGAGCTGAACATCAAGTTCGACAGCGGGGTTCCGGTCATCCAGAATGTCCGTGTATTCCGGAACGGTTCGGAGGTCGAGTACGCGGCGGGCGTCCGGGCGGCGGGGGTCTTCTCGGTCCGGGCGAGCGTCCGGGACGAGGGCGGCATCGCCAGCATCAAGTGGCGCCGGGAAGGCCAGACGGTCTTCACGAACATCCTTTCCGATCCGGCCCTTGTGACACCTCCCGCGGAGAGAACGGCCGGAAGCTTCGAGGTCGGGCGGAAGTACCTGATCACCTCGATCGGTACGACGGACTTTACGGCCATCGGGGCCAGCAGTAATACCGTCGGGATCTCGTTCCAGGCTACCGGGGCGGGATCGGGCACGGGCACCGCGTACGAAGCTACCGGTCCTCTGGCGGATCCCGCCAACCAGTACTTCCAGTACGAGGTGGAGATCGAGATCGACTCCACGACGGTCAACGCGGGGCAGTACGCGGGCACCACGGGCTTCTTCTCCCTGGACCTCCAGGCCACGGACAACGCGACCCCCACGCCGTACCTGACCCAGGCCAGCCTGAACATCCAGATCGACAACTACTTCCCCTTCGGGGAGTACAGCTCCTCCGCGAGGGCCTCCACGGCGAATTACTACATCCAGGGCCGGGCTTGGGATTCCGGGACCGGATCGGGCAGCATCCAGGGCATCGACCGAGTGGTGGTCTACTTCTACAAGAACGGGGCATACATCGCTCCCGACGGAGGGGTTTTCAACGGGACCACCCGCACCCTCAAGGACATGACCGCGGGCGGAACCCTCCAGACCGTCGTCTTCCCGGCGGACGCGGCGTCGGGGATCGTGATCGACGGCAACGAGGTGACCTCGGACCTGGACGGCAGCGGATATATTGAAGGCTTCACCGACGACGGGATCTACAAGAACTGGTACGCCGTCTACGATACGAACCAGCTCGGCGACGGTCCCGTGGACGTCCACTTCGTCGTCATCGACCGGGCAGGAAACGCGACCCGGTACGTCCAAGGGATCTATATCCGGAACAACGCGCCCCGGATCAGCGGAGTCGTCATCGGCACGGACGTGGACGGAGACGGCACGGTCGGGGACATCGCCTCCGGGGAGAGCCGCCGGATCGCTGCGGCTTACGGGACGACGAACTTCACGGTCCGCAACGAGCGCCTGGCCTTCACGGTGGAGAACACCGGCGGAAACCTGCCGAACCGATATTCTATCGGGTACGTAACCGGGACGGCGTCCGTCGGCGCCGCCGCGCTGGTTTCGGGCGGCGTCTATACGATCGAGACCGCCGGAACCACCGACTGGACCCTCCTGGGCGCCCCGGACAACCTGCCGGGTACGACCTTCGTGGCCGTCGGCCCGGGTGCCGGATCCGGCACCGCGACGGGGTACACGGTCGTGCAGAAGAACTCCGCGCCCTACACCTCGGCCAGCCTGACCCTGGACGACTTCACGGGCATGCCCGACACGGCAGCGGCCAACGAGGCCCGGTTCGTGGTGAAGGTGTACGACACCACCGTGGCCGCGGGAACGGAGGCGGACCAGCTGGCCGACGCGGTAGTGATCGGCCTGAACATAGACAATGTGGACGAGCTTGCGCCCGGCATAACCGCGGCCCCCTTCGGCCGTAAATACACATCCCCGGCCAGCTTCTCCGACGCGGACAAGGCGCTGATAGACGTGGACGCCTACACGGAAAACCTCGTCACCACCGGCAGCGGGGCTTCCCTCGTCAAGCACGGGTACGCTCAGTACGCAGCCCATTCCGAGGACGGGGACGCGGATGTCAGCGGGAAGATCGTCTTCCTGGGCAAGGCTGTGGATAACCAGAGGATAGCCCGCATAACGGCCCGGATCCCCGGGTACAACGGGGGGGCCGCCTTCGACATCGCCCTCTGGGACGGGTCGGCCCTCTCCGCGGCGGGTCCGGGACGGACCCTGGCCGACGTGGCCGCCGGGACCTCCGACTGGGGTTTCGAGGCGGAGGCCGGAAGCCAGGCGGTGACGGAGACCTACGGTCACGTGCTCAACTGGAAGTTCGCCTGGAACTCCTCTGCCCTCTCCACCGTGACCGCCTCGAACGTCACCGTGACCTTCACGGCCTACGACGCGGGACCCTCGGGGGGCAACACCTCCACGGGGGATATCACGGTGGATGTGGTGCCGTATATAACGAAGATCTCCAACCCCGCGGGTCAGGGAGGTTTGTCCGATACGGTGATCCGGAGTTCCCGAGGGCGGTACAGCATCGAGTACCATGCCACGAACTTCTTCCGGGCCAGCGGGTTCAATCTCTCGGGGGCGGTAGCCCATGTAAGTTCAGTACCCATCGATACCCAACCCGGTACCACGAACCTCACCGTCGCAGCGACGACAAGCACAACAGTCGATATCCGGAAGAGCTTCAACCTTTCCGGTTATCTGACCCTCTTCGTAAACGGCATACCCAGCATCAACAATCTTAACGATCCGGACCGGTCATACCACTCGGAAGCTGTTGTCGGAGATCCGCGTTCGCTCTTGTGGACCGATGATCGGTATTTGACGAACTGGAGCCTAACCCAAGTCTTGCCTGCGGTCACCAATCAGACTTTCTATTATCCTTCCATGGTCATGAACGGAAACCAGCCCATTTTCAGCTACGCGAACGACAACGACGGGTATACCTATAGGACGACGAACGATACGACGACCACAAGAAAAGGGGGCCGATGGTTTGAGCGGCATACCGCCCTGGCCCAGTATCCCGGAGGCCGGTACTGGATTCTTTCCGTGGAAGATGCTTTTTCTGGAAACGATATGGGGTACTTGTACCTGAATCCGGACAACAATACCGCCACGGCGTTGGTGAACACCGATCCCTCTGCACCCGCGGCGAATACAAACTTCTTCGAGATCTTCGGCCTGGATTATACCAGCCGGCAGATGAACAGGATCCGGTATCCCAAGCTGATCGTCGAAGGACCGGACACGGCCGCCAACATTTATATCGCCTACTATGATTCCCACCCTTCTCACCGTGAGCTCTCCTTTGTTTCCTTCCGTTCGACAAGCGCGACCGCATCGAACCTCACCCAGCCAGCCAATGACTCCTCCCGTGCAGCCCAGGTCCAGGTCATCCCGAACACGGCCAACGCCAGCAGCGAGTATTTCGACATGGTCAAGATCGGGGCGAGCGAGATAGCGGTCGCCTATTTTGACGAGAGCTCCGGAGCCCTCAAGCTCCAGTACTCCGGGAACGCATGGAACGCGAACAACCAGAGCGGGGCCGGGACTTGGACGGAAATGACCGTAGATGACAGCGTGCTGACGGGGTCCCATGTATCCATAGCCGTCGGACAGCGCGGCGGTTTCACTTACCTTTATTTGGCGTACCACGACGCCGCGGAAACGGCCTTGAAGTTCGCGCAGATCGACTGGGCGACGAAGGCGATCACCAAGATCGTCGTCGACAACCGGTTCTCCGTGGGTACCCGGACCAACGTCTTCGTGATCGACGAACTGCCCTACGTCGCTTTCTATTCCGACTCCTACAGCGGGACCCGGAACTCCATACGTCTTGCGTATCCGGTGGCCGCGAACGGACGGACCGCCGCGGAAAACATCATCGAACCCGGCGCGGACGCAAGCGAAGAGTACACGGGAAACTGGGAAGTGGCGGCGGTTCCTGCCATGACCGTCCCCAAGGGAGGGATCGAGCAGTTCAACCGCACACAATTGAACGTCTACACGAATGGTACCGCGAATCTTCCCGTGGTCGCGTGGCTCGCGGACCGCATCGAGTACGCTAAACTTCAACCGCCGGCGCCGTGAGAAAGGATGAGGCTTTGAAAGGAAAAGAGCGTGTCTCTGCCTCACCCCGGTCGATTCGGAGATCCAGCCCCATCCTCTTCGGGTTACGGCGTCTCCGAATTCTCGACGCGTTCTCGGCCGTACTCCTACTTGCCGCGGCGGCAGCATTGTTGTCGGCTTGGCCCCGACCGGTCTTTTTGGTGGAAAAGGAATTCGTCCCGGCATGGGAACTACTTCTCCAGAGGGCTTCCGGCGCGCCCCGGTGGCGGATCGTGGAGTTCGACTCCGAAAAGGATTTAGGTACCGGTCGGGTTCGCCGGGCCATTCTTGTCACGGCCGACAAGGACGGATTGGCGCCGCCGGGCGCGGACGGGGGTATCCCGCTTCCCGTCGTGCGGTGGAACCTGTCCCGTTCCCGATCCTTGGACGGAGCCCTGGCCCTTGCCGCGGACCCGTGGCTGGTCTTCCGCCGACACGGGACTCCGCCCTTGACCCGGGATCGTCTGGAGGCTCAAGGCGATGGGACGGGCAACCTTCTGCTGCCGGGAGGCGAGGCCGAAGCCCTGTGGGCATGGACGGCCCAGGAGCTCCAGATCAATCCGGGCGTCTTTTCCCGGGATCCCGGAAAATGGGTCGAGGGGATGAGGCTTCTACCCCGCAGCGGGCGGTTTCAGCCCGGGACCCAGACCTACAGATGGGAGGACGTTTGGCCGAGACTGTTCGGTGCCGAAACCGCTTGGGTCTATGCGCCCCTGAGCAGGATCCAGGCGTTCCCCGGAGATCGGACAAGCGCCCTTTCCGCGGATCCGTTCCCCATCCCGCAGGGGTGGAACGAGTTCGGACTGCAAGCCCGTGTCCTCTGGGCCGTCCCTCTCGGAATCGGGAAGTTAGACGGCAAGGCCGCAGGGGCGCTCGACTGGCTGCGAAAACCCGAGACGCAATCCCTGCTCGCCGAAATACTGAGGTGGGTGCCCGCCGTACCCGACGCGAAGCCGGCGACACCCTTGGCCCATACCGCGCAAAATGCCTGGATCGATAGTTCCTTCGTTTGGGAGGCTCAACGGTATGCGAACTCTGACTAGCTCCGCCCTCTCGGCCGTCTTAAAACGGGCGATCCAGGGCGCCGCATTTACGGCTCTCATCCTGGTCGGAACTTCGAAGATCTGGGCGAACGGAACGCCGGAGGATACTTGGCAGGAAACGACGGGAACCGCAGTGTGGCTGCGCGAATTCGACCTGACCGGATCGAAAACCGGGACTCATAATGTCGTTATCCGAGCCAGGGATTCCGCGGGAAACGAAGCCCTAGTGGGACCGTACAATATCCGCATCGACCCGTCCGTGGGACTGCCGACCGCGCGGGTCATCTATCCTGACAAAGGAGCCGTGCTTCGAAGGGATATTCACGTAATCGGCATCGCGGGAGGCCGGATCGGGGTCGAGAAGGTGGAGATCAAGGTTGACGGAGGCGATTTTATCCCCGCGGAGGGCTCTGAATACTGGAGTGGCACCCTGGACGCCGCCTCCATACCGGACGGCCGGCACACTCTGACCGCCCGTGCGTTCGACCCCAGGGGAACGGAGGGGCCTGCGACGACGGTCTCCTTCGTCTTGGATCGATCGCCCCCCTCGGTCCGTATCCGATCCCACGAGGCGGGAGCTCTCATCCGAGGAACCGTGGTCTTCGAGGGCACCGCGGATGACGCGAACGGCATAGCTCGGCTTTCGCTGAGCGTAGACGGGGGTGCGACCTTCCAGGATCTCGGCTTTCGGTCCTCCCGGGGCGAGACGGCGGTCAGCTTCTCCTTTCCGGTCCAGAGTTCCAAGCTTCCAGACGGCGCGGCGATCTATCAGGTCCGGGCCGTGGACGGAACCGGAGCCGCGGTGATCCATCCGGTCCTCTTTTTCGTGGATAATCAGCCCCCGGAGCTGGATATACTCTGGCCGGAAAAGGGGGTCGAGATCTCTCGTTCGTTCCGGGTCACCGGCACCATGAAGGATGTGGTGGGGGTGAAAAGCCTTTCCTGGGAGATCGGAAAGTTCGTCCAGGAAATCGAGATGAGACCCGGGGATCCTTTCTGGACGGCGGATATTCAGCTTCCTCCCGGCACGGGTCGGTCCGTGGATCTTCGGATCGTGGCGACCGATCGAAGCGGGAACCGCTCGGTGATCTCCCGAGGTTATGTGTACGATCTCGCATCCTCGGTTCCAAGGGTCAAGATCGCCTATCCCGGAGAGTCGGCGCTCGCGGCTCTCCCTCCGGACGGTGCGATCTACGGGTATGTGACGGGGGGCTCCGGCGTTGAGTCCGTACAAGTCGAAGGCGGCAAGGAATATCCCGCGAAGCCGGGGTTCCGCATCCCCGCCGCGGATATCGGTCCAGGACGGACCGAGCTTCGTCTCCGTGCCCGGGGGGCAGATGGCGTCCCGGGTGAAGAGCTCCGGGTTCGGGTGGCGCGCCCGTATCCGCCCTCGGGTATGGTCATGCCTCCTCCTCCGGCGCCTTCCCTGATCTCCGTACGCAGCCCCGAGCCGTACTCCTACCTCAAGGGCGATTTTGATCTTGCGGGAACCGTGGAAGCCACCCCCGGCACCCGCTTGGAGTATCGATCGGGTCCCGAGGAACCCTGGCAGGAAATACCCCTGGGATCCGGAGGAACGTTTTCCGTCAATGTGACGCCGGGAGCCCTGCCCGACGGGCCGATGCATCTGGAGCTTAGAACCCTGGTCGACGGAATGGCGGCCTCCCCCGTCTATCACCCCCTCAATCGCCATACCGCCGTTCCGGAAGTGCGCATCTATTCCCCCCGGTCGGGGGAGGTCGTAAACGGGAGCGTCACCGTTTCCGGGGAGGTCTTCGCGAAGGCTCCGATCTCTGAAGTCTCCTATACCCTGGACGGGAAGAGCTACAACCAACTGAAGACGGTTTCTCTCTCCTCGGGCGCTGCCTATTCCGTCGTGGTGGACTTTACCGCTTTGCAGAAAGCGGGAGGCGTGGTCGGTGTCCGGGCCGTGGATGCGGCGGGTAATGTCGGAACCGCGACGAGCGGGGCCGCGGTGGATGCCATGAGAGACCTGCCCTTCGTTCAGTTGAACCTTCCCCGGGATCAAGAGGTCATAACCGGGGATTTCAGCGTCTCCGGCATGGCGTTCGACGATGACGGCGTCGCCGCCGTATACTGGCGAATAGGATCCGGCGCTTACTCGCGGTTGGAGATGGAGCAGAGCTTCCGGATCGAGGTTCCCTTGTCGGCTGTCCGGGACGGCGAGCAGAAAATCGAAGTCTACGCGGAGGATGTTTACGGTCGGGTGGGTCCGCCTTCTTCGGCTGTCATCCGTGTCAGCACGAGCTCTCCGACGGTGGCGGTGACGGCTCCCCCGATCAAGGTGTTCAATCGCGGGTTGACCGTCCTGAGGGGCACCGCCCGAGACCCCAACGGCATTGCCTGGGTTCGAGTCTCAATGGACAACGGCACCACCTTCCAGACCGCAGAGGGGACGGATGCCTGGAGCCTTTCGCTCAACACCAATGCCTACAAGGACGGCGTGTACTCGGTCCTCGTTATAGCCTCGGACTCCTTCGGCGTAGAATCCAGGGTGTCCTCCTTGTTGACCATCGACAACACCCCTCCGGTGATTTCTCTGGGGGAACCCTCGGACGGAAGGATAACCGAGGCGAAGCTCCGCATATCGGGACAGTTGAGCGACAATACGGGAGTTGAAACCCTGGCCTTCGAACTGTCTGCCCTGTCGGGAACCCCGAAACCCCTTCGCTTTGAAGTCGAGCCCCGTCTGGTCGTACTGGATTCCTTGGACATCTCCTCTCTGCCCAACGGAACGTACAATCTCCGCATGATCGCCAAAGACGCGGCCGGCAATACCTCGGTATTGGTGCGCGCCCTTGAAATCATCCGGGAGACCTCTGCGTACCAGGTCCAGGTTCTCGATCCCCTGCCCGGGATAGAGCATGTCGGAGCCCTGTCCGTTACGGGCCGCGTTCGCGGTCCCGCCCTCCCGGCTTCCGTACGCGTGTACTCCGGCGCGACCCTTCTGGGGGAGGCCGAGGTGGATCGGTTCGGGTATTTCCACAAGCCCCTGGAAGGGCTTCCCGAGACGGGTCGCGTCGCACTATCCGCGGGCTTTACGACTCCCGCGGGGTCGCTTGTGAAAAGCGCCGAACACACCGTATACCTTCAACCCTACGGCCCCGCCCTGGCCGTCGAGAGCCATCGGGACGGGGATTCCGTGACGGGGCGGCCCTGGCTTAAAGGAACCGCCGGAATGCGCTTGTCCCCCGCCGAGGCCGAGAGCGTCGGAAAGAAGGCCGACCGCCTGTACGAAGTCAAGAGAGTCCAGGTCAGCCTGGACAACGGCCGGTCCTTCCAGCAGGCCCAGGGGACTTCGGAGTGGAAGTTCCGCCTGGAAACAGCCGAACTTCCCAGGGGACCCCTGCCGATCCTGGTCCGGGCGGAATTCGCCGACGGCCGATCCGCCGTCCGGAGAATTCTACTGATCGTGGACACGGCTCCGCCCCTCGTCACCCTGGTAGCCCCCCAGGAGGGCAGCCTCCACGCGGAATCCCTGCTGATGTTCGGCACCGCGACGGACGACTACGGATTGGAGACGGTTGAGGTAGCGCTTCGCGAAGGAGACAAGGCGGGGTATGCGATCCCCCAGTTCATCCAGGGATTGTACCTGGACACCCATGCCCTGGGAGCGACCTACGGCGACGTAGGCCTTGGGCTCAGCTTTTTCGATAACAACGTCAAACTCCAGATCCAGGCCGGCGTAGCTCCCCCGGGCCGGTTCACCGGCGACGTCATCGGAGCCAAGCTCCTGGCCAACATCCTCTACCTGCCCTTCGACTATTTCCTGGGACCCGACTGGTCCTTCTTCTCCATGTCCTTGGCTCTGGGCGCGAACTTCTCCTATTTCACCATGGATTCCGGCAGCGATCCCCTGGTCATGTCCTCGGTTCTCGTGCAGTGGGAATTCGCGCGGTTCCAGTTCGCGGAATGGAAATCCTTCCGGACCTTCTCCCTGTATGCGGAACCGAACCTATGGTTCGCCGCCTCGGACGTGGAGGCCGGAGCCATCTTCAAGCTGGCCTTCGGGTTCCGGATAGGAATTTTCTAGTCAGGTGAGACAGTTTTAAAAGTCGGTCACTTTTGAAATTGGCTTTGCGATTGCTCGTCGATCGGGGATTTCAAGGTAGCTTTTCCAAAACTCCCTGAGTTTTGAAAAAGCCTCAGGTTGGATCGCCGCCCGCCCCGCCCGGGGCGGGCCTTTTTTTGACCCCGCCCCTCTCCCTCCGTTTACCGTTCACCGTCCACGGTTTACACTAATCCCATGCTCCTCTCCCCGCCCTTCCGGTCGGCGGCCCGGGACTACCGCCTGCTCCTGGACCGGGGCTACCCTTCGGCGGCCTGCCTCAAGCTGGTGGGGGACCGCTGGGCCCTGGACAAGGCGGCCCGGACGGTCCTGTTCCGGGGTATCCTGCCGGAATCCCAGTCCTCGGCCATTTCGGCCCGGGTGGTCCGGATCCTGCCCCCGCGGGCACGACTGGCCGTGGACGGGTACAACGTCCTCTTTACCCTGTCCAACTACCGCCGGGGTCACCCCCTGTTCATCGGAACCGACGGCCTGGTGCGGGACGCGGGGGGAGCCCACGGGCGGATCCAGGATCAGAATCTATTTCTGGAATGCGCCCGGGCCGCCGTGCGCCGCCTTTCGGTTCTTGGGGTCGCGTACGCGGAGGTGTACCTGGACGCCCCGGTCTCCGGGAGCGGGGCCCACGCGGCGTCCCTCCGGGACCTCCTGGCCCGGGCGGGCGTCCCGGGGAGGGTGGAGCTTGCGGCCTCCGCGGACGGTCCGGTGCGGGATTTCGAGGACGGGTATGCGGCCACCTCGGACTCCGCGGTGGCGGCCGCGGCGGTGTCCCCGATCTTCGACCTGGCCCGGGACATCCTGGAGTCCCGGTACGGGGCGGAGTTTCCGGATCTGGGGATTGTGGTACGAAGCTTGTGAAGGAAGATCCGGAGGTACTGGTACGAAGCTTGTGAGGGCCGGTCCGTTGATGCCGGCAGGAAGCTTGTGAGGGTTGAACCGCAGGACTCTGCGGGGCCGCGGGAGCCTGTGACTCGAATCCGGGTTCGCCTTGACACTCCGTTCCCCGGGGGCGGATACTTTGCACATTCCACCCTGCCGCGCCGGAAACGCCGAACCTCTCCGGCGGAAGGAGCGTCCCCATGCTGCCCCGGCCCGGAGTCCATCACCAGAGGGTTCTCGAGGAGATCGGCCGCATCCGGCCGGAGGCTGTCCGGATCAGCCGGTCCATCCACGCCCATCCGGAGCTGGGTCTCCAGGAGCGCTGGGCCTCGGCCTTCCTGGCCGAGGAGGCCCGGAAGCGCGGTTTCCAGGTGGAGGCCCCCGTCGCCGGGCTCCCCACGGCCTTCGCCGCCCGGTACTCCTCTCCGAAACCGGGGCCCAAGGTAGCCTTTCTCTGCGAGTACGACGCCCTGCCCGGCCTGGGGCACGCCTGCGGCCACAACATCATCGCCGCGGCGTCCTGCGCCGCCGCGTTCGCCCTCAAGCCTCTCGCGGAGGAGCTGGGCGGCTCGATCTTCCTTTTCGGCACCCCCGACGAGGAGGCGATGAGCGAGGAGTCCAAGGGCGGCAAGGTGATCATGAGCCGGGCCGGGCTCTTCCGGGATATGGACGCGGTGTTCATGACCCATCCCGCGGGCGGGGCGGACGCGGCGTGGCGCTACAACTTTCCCCTCAAGGATTTCACCGTCCGGTTCCTTGGAAGGCCCGCCCATTACACCCGGCCGGAGGAGGGGATCAACGCCCTGGAAGCCCTGCTCCAGTTCATCTCCAACGTGAACGCCTTGAAGCGGTCTTGGTCCCCCTCGGTGCTCCTGGCCTTCACGATCACCGACGGAGGGGGGCCCAGCGCCATCATCGTGCCGGAATCCGCCAAGGCCCACTTTACCCTGAAGACCTTCGACAGCGGGTACATGGAGGAGCTCTTCGGGCAGATCCGCTCCTGCGTGGACGCGGTGTCGGGGATGACCGGCGCGCAGGGCGGCGTCACCGTCCTGGACGAGTACCGCTGCACGATCCCGAACCTGCACCTGACGGCCAGCCTGTACCGGAACCTCCGCTCCCTGGGCGCGGACGTGGAGAACCCCCTCGATTCCCGGCGGGACTTGGAGCGCCAGCGCTACCCCGGAACCTCCACGGACTTCTCGGACGTCAGCTGGGAGGCCCCGGCCATCCACGGCTACTGCGGGATCGGGGAGGGCTTGGTCCTGCATACCCCGGAGTTCGCCGCCGCCGCCGCTTCGAACGCCGGGGACGAAGGCATGATCCGGGCGGCGTCGGCCATGGCCCTCTCGGCGGCGGACATCCTTTCGGACCGGGCCTTCGCGGCTCGGGTGCGGGACGAGTTCGAGGCTTACCGGCGCGAAGAGTTCAGGAACGTGCCGGGCATACCGCCGGGATTCAGCCTCTTCCCCCGGGAGTTCGCCGAGCTCTTCGAGGCTTAGGAAAACCCCCGCCTCCCGACGCGTCCGGCCCGGCCGGACGACGCCCGCCTACAGGGGGACCCGGGCGAGGCGCTCGGATACGAGGCGTGCCCGGACTTCCCCGGAACTTAAGGAATTCAAGGCCGCCTCGAAGTCCCCCCGGGCGGACAGGGGAAGGTCCAGCGCGAGGCTCACGTCCTCGCCGAAGCTGCGCTCCGCGATCGACCCTCCGAGTCCCTCGGCCAGGGCCTGGAATCGGTCGAAGAGCCGATAGGGCAGGTCCAGCTCGAACCTCCCCGTTTCCACCAGGGTCGCCTTCCGCGTGCGGCCCAGGACGGCCTTGCCCGCTTCCGAATAGGCCTTGACGAGGCCCCCGGTGCCCAGGAGGGTCCCCCCGAAATACCGGGTCACGACGATCGCCGCGCCCCCCAGGCCGGAGCCCTTGAGCACCGCAAGGAGGGGCCGACCCGCGGTCCCGGAGGGTTCCCCGTCGTCGGAACAGTACTCCGTGACCGTCTTGCCCCCGCCCAGGACGTAGGCGGGGACGTGGTGGGAGGCGTCCGGGAACTCCGACCGGATCCGGGCCAGGAAGGCCCGGGCGGACTCGACGGAATCGACGGGCTCCAGGCTCGCGATGAAGCGGGAGTTGACGACCCGGATCTCCGCCCGGGCGGGCCCGTAGGGGACGAGGAGCATAGGGGGGAGTATAGCAGATCCCGATCAGCCGCTGATCCAATGGGAGAGATGAATTTTGAGGGAATTGACGACTTTGCGTAGGTCTTTCGCGCTCAAGGACCCTCGGCGGGATTGGATCAGCTGTTCGTCGATGGTGAAGATCTTCCAACGGAGGATGGAAGGCTTGCGCAGCCCCCCGGCCAGCCAGTCCTCGAGCACTATGTCCGTATCCCACCGGCTGCGTTCGGCGCTGGTCACCATCATCAAGACGACGGCCCCCGAAGTCCGGTTGAGTCCAGGTTCCGACAAGACCAAGGCCGGGCGGAGTTTTTTCTCGGGCGTGTCGATGAACGGGAAGGGGACGTCGACGATGTCTCCGGGGTTACAGATCATCATCGAGGCTGTCTTCCCACTCGGTCAGCGTAGCGCCGACGCTTTCGTCCCAGGCCGGGTCGGGACGGGGGCGTTTGCGTATAACGACTACGCCTTCCCGCTCCTCGAAGAGGATGGGATCGCCCTGTTTCAGGTCGAGGGCATCCCGAACGCTGCGGGGAATGGTTACCTGGCCCTTGCTGGTCATTGTGGCGATGCTGGGCGACATGGTAAGAACTCCTTACTGTAAGGGTACAACCGATACCGAGAGAAATCAATAGTGGACGATTCCATCCTGCACTAGAATGTCCCCATGGATACATCCTCGGCGCTGTCGATCCGGCCGGTGCGGTCCCGGCGGGTTTACGAGAAGGCTTCGGGCCTATGAAGAGTCGTGCCCGGCCGGCAGCTCTGGCCCTTCTCGCGGTCCTGGCCGCAGTTCCCGCGGCGGCGGACCTTTTTTCCCCGAACCGTCCCCTTCGTACGATCCGCACCCGCTGGTTCGACATCACCTTTCCCGAGGACATCCGTGCCCCGGCGGAACG
>Ga0067045_1030671_pt1 | contig 14490 bp, 12 predicted proteins | sample TerdegcTABiofilm_FD_59184 | JGI IMG/M metagenome (GOLD analysis project Ga0067045, IMG submission 59184) | Combined Assembly of (Gp0054472, Gp0054536) Wastewater bioreactor microbial communities from Singapore -Terephthalate degrading...
GAGATATCATCAAAGCGGCGCAAGAGTTGATGGCTTACCGGTAACGAGCAGAATGATTATTATTCAGAGAACCTGTCTGTTGATTGGGCGCATGGATGAAAACCCAATTTGAGACGGGGCCTCTGATGAAATTTCGAAAAGAGACTGGGACGGGCCCTTTTTATCCAATCCCACCAGTCTCTTTTTCTTTTTTATTTCGGGTATAATCGCTTTGAACCCCGGGGTGGTTTTCAGGGACTTTGATAACCACTCGACATCTTCTCGGTGCATTATCATTCAGTTTCTGCTGGGCATCTGAGTGATCACAACCTAATTAGGAGAAAAGAAAATGCTTCGATGTGGCATTGGGATCAACCAATCTCCTGGTGTTACGGTGCAGCAAACCGTAGAAATCTGCCAGGATGCTGAACAAAAGGGATATTATAGTTGTTGGGCAGCAGATCAGGGTTTAGACTGCCGGGATATTTTTGTTACGCTGGCGGCTATTGCACAAAAAACGAGCAAGATTCGCTTAGGCACAGGAATTACTCATCCATATACCCGGCACCCGGCGGTTACTGCATCGGGTATTGGTAGTCTAAATGAATTGTCGAACGGGCGCGCTTTCATGGGTGTGAGCGCCGGCGGGATTGACACCTTCATCCCAATGGGGCTGCAGCGCCCTAAACCGATTGCCGCTACGAGAGAATTGATCCAGATCTCGCGTTTATTATTCCAGGGGGAGCGGGTTAGTTTCAAGGGCGAATTGTTTCAATTGCAAGATGCTTACATGGATTCCGGAAAGGCCGATATCAAGATATGGCTAGCCGGAAGGGGGCCCAAGATGCTGACGATGGGAGGCGAGATCGCGGACGGCGTTCTGCTGGATTTTATTCATAAGGATTTCCTGGCAGATAATGTGAGCGTTGTGATGAATGGCGCCAAAGCGACCGGAAACAAACCACAAATTTGCTATTCCACGATGATCATTACCAACGAAAAGGTATTGGAGGAATTCCGACCATTGATGTTCTGGCGTTTGCTGGAGCCGCCCCGGAATGTGATGGAAGCGATTGGCCTTACCGATTCGGACATCGCTGTCATGCGGCAGGCGTTTGCAGCTGAAGGTTTGGAAGCAGTTGGGAAGCTGATCAAAGATGAATGGCTGAGGCCTTTTGTAATCATGGGGTCTGTCGAGGAATGTGCTAATGAGCTGAGGGAGATCGTGAAAAAGCATCGCATTGATGAGTTTATGCTGCCCATTTTGAGCGTTGAGACGACCCCTGATTTGCTGACAGATGTTGCCAGGGTTATGGCGTTGACTTAACAAATGATTTGGAGAAAATTGCTAAACGAGTTGCCTTCCGGCAGAATCAGACGCAAAGAACGATAATCCATGGATAATTTATCGAAAGGGCGTTCAATGGGAAAAGTAAAGTTATGGCGACGACATAAAAAACTTTTGCACTTACAATAAACCGCGAAGGATTAAAATCACTGTGGTCAAGGTAACGGACCATGAGGAAGCGGGTGTCTGTCATATGCATCAATTGGGGGATACTTTTACCTGTGAGTTTGAAAGATGTCCTGGGGATATTTGTGCTGCGGCGTGGAACTCCATGTGGCCTCAGCTTAGAACTGTAGAGCTGGGCGGCAGGCATCCGTGGGATGTAGAACCAGGTGTAACCTATGTGGGCTGTCCTGACCCCCACAAACCGGTTGTATTCAAAATAGAAACTTATGAAGATTGAAAGGCTGTTTTTTCCTTGAATCAGGTGGTTGTGTTATGTAGAATTAAAAGGTTTCCTTTCGGTCGTCAATTGACATCGTCCGAAAACCTCTGTATAATCAGCGCAACAGTTAAAGATAGGTCGCCAAAAGGAGTAGGCTGGTGGTTGCCTGATAGAGACGGAGTGCCCAGGCTGGAAGCCTCCACAGGATGAACCCTGGTTGAAGTCGTTTGGTCAAATTGCCGAAGAAATCCCGATCTTTTGGAGAGTAGAACGGCACGGGTAAGCCCGTTAGCGCGATAACCCAGATGCTGGTCTGGGTGAGCGCGCCGATTTTTGGCGAATCGAGGTGGTACCGCGGAAGGTTCTCTTTCGTCCTCAAGGATGAAAGAGTTTTCTGTTTAATGGGAGGTTCGATGTCTGAGAATGTGCTACCAAAAACGTACGATTTTTCTTCCACCGAGCAGCGCCTGTACCGGTGGTGGGAGGCGAACGGCTTTTTTAAGCCAGCTAATGACCCAAACAAGGCGGGATTCGATCCGGCGATCAAGCCGTTTGTGATTTCTATCCCGCCGCCCAATGTAACCGGTGAATTGCATCTGGGGCATGCCATGTTCGTGGCTATGGAAGACCTGATGATCCGCTATCACCGGATGAAAGGCGTACCAACGCTGTGGGTGCCCGGCTCGGATCATGCCGGAATTGCGACGCAGCTTCAGGTGGAACGCGCCTTGCTGCGCGAGGGCTTGACCCGCGAGCAGATCGGGCGAGACGAATTCATCCGGCGGGCTTGGGAATGGAAAGAAAAATACGGCGGGATTATCTTCCAGCAAATCCGGCGATTGGGGGCCTCTTGTGATTGGGATCGCACTCGTTTCACGCTCGACGAGGGGCTATCTCGGGCGGTGCGAGAAGCTTTTGTCCGCCTCTACGAGAAAGGGTTGATTTATCGCGGTCCCCGCCTGATTAACTGGTCGCCTGGACTGCGGACAGCGGTCTCTGATCTTGAGGTGGAATACAGCGAAGAGCCGGGTACCTTGTTTTATTTCAAGTATATGCTGGCCGATGGGTCTGGGGAGTATATCCCAGTGGCAACTGTCCGCCCGGAAACAATCCTGGGGGATACTGCGGTGGCTGTTCACCCGGATGATGAGCGGTACCGAAAATTTGTGGGACGGAAAGCGCTTGTACCGATTCTGGGGCGCGCTATTCCTGTCATTGCCGATGCATATGTAGATAGGGAATTCGGCACCGGCGCGTTGAAGATCACCCCAGGGCACGACCCAAACGATTATCGCATTGGGCTGGAGCATAAGCTGGAAATCATCAGCGTGTTGGACGAATTTGCCCGTATCAATAAAAATGGCGGAATTTACGAGGGAATGGATCGGTTTGAATGCCGCCAAAAGCTCTGGGAAGATATGCGGGCGGCTGGGTTGGTGATCAAGGAACAGCCCTATACGCTGAATGTGCCGCGTTCGCAGCGCGGCGGTGAAATTATTGAGCCAATGCTTTCTACCCAGTGGTTTGTCCGCATCCAGCCGCTCGCGCAGGCCGCGCTGGAAGCGGTGTGGGATGGCCGTATCCGGATTGTACCAGAACGGTTTACGAAGGTTTATTACAATTGGCTGGAAAATATTCAGGATTGGTGTATTAGTCGGCAACTCTGGTGGGGACACCGTATCCCGGTCTGGTATTGCGATGATTGCAAAGAAATGACCGTATCCCGCCAGGATGTTGATACCTGCTTACACTGCGGCAGCACGCGTATTCACCAGGATCCGGATGTGTTGGACACCTGGTTCTCTTCCGGCTTATGGCCGTTTTCCACGCTTGGATGGCCGGAGAACACGCCGGATCTGGGATATTTCTACCCCACCTCCGTGTTAGAGACGGGCTATGACATCCTGTTCTTCTGGGTAGCGCGCATGATCATGTCAGGGTTGGAATTTACCGGACAACCGCCTTTCCACACGGTTTATTTGCATGGCCTTATCCGCGATGAACACGGTCAGAAAATGAGCAAAACCAAAGGGAACGTGATCGATCCTTTGGAAGTCATGAATGAGTTAGGAACCGACGCGCTGCGGTTCACCCTGCTGGTGGGTTCTACCCCTGGCAATGATATGAATTTGAGCGTTAAAAAAGTGGAAGCGAACCGGAATTTTGCCAACAAGGTTTGGAACGCCGGCCGTTTTGTGATTGGCGCTCTGGATCATTCGCCTTCGTCTCCTGTGATGGATGCCCACTGGACTCTGGCTGATTCCTGGATTTGGGCGCGCCTGCGCAGCCTGACGCGCGAGGTAGAACGTCTCTTCGCGAGTTATCAGTACGGCGAAGCCGGTCGTCAGATTTACGAGTTCTTCTGGAGCGAATTTGCAGACTGGTATGTTGAGATTGCCAAACTGCAACTGGCTGAGGGTGGAGACCGGGCTTACTATACGGTATTGACGCTGACACGGGTGTTGGATACCTGCTTGCGGCTGCTTCATCCCTTTACGCCGTTTGTTACTGAAGAGCTGTGGGGTCACCTTAAACGCGCCTGCCAGTCACACCCGGCCGGTTTTGCACCCAAAGGCGGCTGGGAAGAAGCGCTCATCGTCGCTCGCTGGCCAGAAACGCGAGAGGATGAGGGCTGGGAGACCCAGAAAGTTGCTGATTTTGCGTTGGTGCAGGAAATTGTGCGCGCCATTCGGAACCTGCGCGCTGAGAAAAAGGTGACGCCTGGAAAAAAGATCCCTGCTTTGATGGCAGCGGGTGAAAAATTGGTCCTCTTGAGTTCTCAACAGGCTGTCATCGCGGCGCTTGCTCATCTGGATTCGAAGGATTTTCAGGTCGTGGATGCATTGAACGAGAAACCGCAGAACGCTGCTTCGGTGGTGCATGCAGGGGTAGAGATCTATCTCCCTTTGGCAGGCATGGTTGATGCAGAGGCGGAGCGCGCCCGATTGGAAAAGGAGCTTCAGGAAGCGCTTTTGCAAATCGAGCGGTTAGAAAACCTACTCAAGAGTCCTTTTGCTCAAAAAGCGCCTGCGCCGGTGGTGGAGAAGGAAAAGGAAAAGCTAGCTGGTTTTCATCAGACGGCAGAAAAATTGAAAGAGCAGATCAGGAATCTTGGGTAGTGAATGGTACTTCAATGAGAGGTTAATATCCGGGGAAAGTTCTAAAGGAGACAATGAATCGAATACCATGTAAATACTGCGGCAGAGAGATCCCGCCGGAGGCGAATTTTTGTTGGTACTGCAACCGGCAGTTGATCTCTCAACCTGAGCGACCCGAAACTGGGCAAAAATATAAGAGTGCTAAGCAGCGAGCGCTTGTTTGGGCATTTGCGCTTGTGATCGGTCTGGCGATTATCCTCTTTTTTGTCATTGGGTCAGGCGGCTGACCGGCGGCTGCACTCACGTTGGCGCTCGATTTTAGGTGAAATACAGGCTGCGAGATTGTCTATAAAGAGGTTGGCGATGTTCAGAGTCGCCAACCTCTTTTGATTTGAATCCTTATTGCAGGCCACGAGAATCTCAGTGAGCCGCCCTGGACTGGAGGAGCTCTACCACTTTTGTGACGCTGGCCTTTTGTTCGGGCGGAAGTCGGATGGAAATGCTTTTAGGTTTCCAAATCCTGGTCCACCGCCCTGTAATAACATCGCGCGTCTGCCCGGAGTTGGCGTATTCAATTTCGAGATAAGTTGCCTTCGAGCCGAAAGACTCTTTTTCGACCAGCATAACCTGATCCAAACGGTTGCCAATACCGGACCACAAATGCAAGTCTTTGCCGGTATAGGCGCAATCCTGGGCAATCAAGATAAGGTTTTCACCATCCTTCCACTGCGCCAGGACGTTGTCTCCGCTCACCAATTTGTTGATCCGCTGCCAGCGGTAGAAATAGATGCCAGCTATGATCAATCCGCAGATAGCCAGACCTGCACCGAGGAAAATCCCGAACATTTTTGCCAACCCTTGCAGCAGGCCGTCCGCGACTGCCAGACTAAACCATACCCCCCCTGCCAGAAGGATCCCCAGGCCGACGAGCGTCCATATTTTTTCTTTCTTTGCGATCACCATGTTTCCCTCCCTTTTTTATAACCTGTGCATCCTGTTGTATTCCAGTGGTTTTTGGGCATTCTGATCTACCCGACCGCAGGTCATCAAGCCGCTTTTTGTTCTCGTAAGGCCGGATGATGCGAAGGTAGTCCTCTGACGAGATTTCCCGATTGACCCTTTGTTTCAATTCCTCGCACATAACGAGGCGCTCGGCGAGTTTTGCGCAGTCGTATTTCTGGCACTGTGAGCAATTTTCTATCCCCTTTTCGATGACGCAGGGCCGGAAAGGGCAGTCCTGGTCGATCAGTTTTGGGTTCTCTGTCAGGCGCCCATCGCAACAAATTTCGGCGGGAGGTAGGCGAAAGCCAAAGTACTGGTACCAGCCGTCGCTCGGAATTTGCCATTTGGAGGAGGCGGCTCTGACATTGGGCTGATAAGCCAGGCAGAGGTCGCAGCGGTAGCCGCATCTTGTTAAGATTGGAACCATTTGATGACCTCAGAATGGATGATGCTTTACCAGTTTTTGAATTGTTCCATTTGATTATCGCGCCAAGCGAGTGGAAAAGCGTAGTTGGTTAAGGGATTAGAATTCCTGACCGGCATGCCATTCGAAGGACAGCAGAGCGCTCAGGCGGTTGTCTGGTTTATTGGAAGGAGGGGGGATTCCCCAAGAGTTTGGGATCCAGGAAGGCGACCATCTGCTCAGGATAGTTGTTAGCGTATTGAGGCAATTCTTATTGGCGCTAGTTCCCCAGCCTTTTTTGCTCCAACTCAAAGATGCGGCGCAGGATGGCGACGCTGCAAGCATAGGTCGAGTCCATGCCAAAATAAGAGAGGGCGCCGGCGCCGAGGTTTTTCCCCTTACTGAGGGGGGTGTCTGAGGCGTAGTGCAAAATACCGATATCAAAGGGGACGCCGTAGAGGTTGACGATCTCGTTGACGGGGTGGCGTTTGGGGCGGTACATTTCATATACTGCCGACAGGTATGGCCCGGCCTCCATCTCGATATCCGTATAGCCCTCGCGGTACATGACATCCATAATGCGGGCGTTCTGCAAAAAAGTACCAAGCACGCTGACAGCTTTTTGGTTGTCAAGAACGGTGCCGTAAATCAGATACGGCAGCACATTTTGCGCGCTAAACGCATTTTGGAAAATGTAGGTGTTTTGAGAATGTTCATCCTGCACGACGTTGGGGATCATGACGTCGCCGCGCACGCCGTTCAAGGTAGCGGCTTTGCCCATGAAATAAACGCCCAGGATGGGGCCACTGTGCTCGGCTACTTTTGCCAGGATGTTGTAAGCCGCCAGTCCGAGAGGGTAATCAATATTTAGAATCAAGGCGTTGCTTTTTTTCAAGAAAGTCAGATCGCCATCGCTCAGTCGGGGGTCGGTTGTTAGGGGATCAACCTTTGATAATTGGATAATATCTGCTTCGACATCGAAGGAATGAATGCTTGGAATGCGAATGACGCCTTTAGCCTCTTCATCCTGACGCTGGGCTTCCAGCAGGCGCCTGCCGCGCTCAGATTGCTGGTATTTTTTCAAGATGTAGTATAAGAAATTGCTCTCGGTAGAAGGGACGGCGCTGCCGCGAATAGCTTCCCATTCGGCGATAAGATTGCCATCTTCCGAATCCTGGAGATATTGGATGAGTTCCTCTTTCTTGCTGAGGGCAAAACCGGTGAAGAGGTTGGGGATGCTGTGCGGGTTGCTGGATACAAAGTAGAGCGGGCATTCCTGCAGGTCGGGGAAAGCGGATTCTATATTGTCGAGCCAGGCGCGGGTGGCGCGCCAGTATTCACTCAACGAGCTGTCAAGCAGCAGAACGCGCAGCTTGACCTCATGGTCGGCGATCTGGTTTAACATGCTGCCAAACCTTGCCCCCCAAATGGTTTCCAGGCGACCGAGGTCATCCACCGAGATTTCCAACAGGCGAGCTAACCGCGAAAATGCCCGGTTGTCCCCCGCAGTGACCTGGGAGATGACCTCAGAAGGGCATTTCTGGAGAAGCAGGTGCATTTTGTTCCACTCGATCTGGAAGGCCGTCAACGCCGGAATGACATCTTCTATGTCGGAACGGCTGGCAATGATGCAGGCCAGCGTGTCTTGTCCATTGAACAAACAACGCCTGCGCCGGGCACGCGCAGGGGTTTCTTCCCAATTTTCAACGTTGTAGCCCCTTTTTGCAAACATGGACGTGCTTTGGCCCAAGACGACTGTGCGCACGTCCGATATCACCTCAGGGAGGCGGAGGAGCGTGTAAATGAAAGCGGAGACATCCGGCGCGATCTCTCTGGCGTGAGGATGCAACAGGGAACTGGTGGCGGCGTGCACTTCTTCGAGTGTGCGGATCTGCACCTCAGTGGTAGAGCGCAGCAGTGAATAAATGGTGCGCAAGTAGAGTTCGATTTCTTCTGAAGCGGTGCTGGGAACTTTTCTTTCCATCGAGCGATCTCATTTTTCCTGTTATTGTAACATAGCGGTTCTTTGTCTGGTTTGCCTGTTCTTGCGCTGAAGTTTCGAGGCTTTTTGAGGCTCTGATCTCGACTCTGCTTGCCAGTGCATCAAAATCTGGCTGATTAGTAAACCGGTCAAAATGATATCTTTGGGCGCTGGGGAACAACCTGTAGGGCTCACCCTACAAAAGTGTTTGCTCTATCCCCTCCGTTGTTCTTATATAATATATTGGAAACGGGGTTGATAAATTAAATTTTCATCGTCATTTTATTGGAGAACTGGTTTGAGAAATAAGTCGCTGCGGGTAAATATTGGGTGTGGACCAAACCCGATTCCGGGATGGTTAAATTTTGATAATTCTCTCAGCGTCCGGCTGGCCGCTTATCCGGTAGTTGTGCCGTTGATGGACAGGCTGGGTCTCCTGGAAGAAGGGAACAAGCGGATGATACACATTAGCCAGGAGACACCAATTCTATGGACGGATGCAGCTTGTTCCATCCCGCTGCCAGCGGGCTCTGTGGAGGTCTTATACAGTTCTCACATGATCGAGCATCTAGACCGAGAACAGGCTCAAAGTTTTCTTAAGGAAGCTCACCGGGTGCTGCGAAAAGGGGGCATCATCCGTCTGGTTACGCCAGATTTAAGAAAGATGGCGGAAGAATACATCAGGCATGGCGATGCAGATGAACTGGTCGCGAAGACACTGCTGGCAACACCCCGGCCCAAGAGTCTGAGGGAAAAAATTAGATTTTTACTGGTAGGGTATCGCCATCATCTCTGGATGTATGATGGTCCTTCACTGGCACGCTTGCTGCTGGAGGCGGGCTTTAGCGATGCTCATGTCTTTGGCCCGGGTCAGACGCTGCTCAATGAACCGGCGGGATTGGATCTCTATGAACGGATGGATGAGAGCGTGTACGTAGAAGGACACAAGGGGGCGAGCTAGACGAGCAAGCGGGTGGTAGCCTCCCGCATCGGTTAAAATGGATCCTAAAGGCAGCGCCGCAGATGCTGCGCATAGATTTCTCATTCTCAAGGAGTGCGTTGATGAAGAGGATTGGCTATATTGGTCTTGGTATTATGGGAAAATCGATCGCTCGCAATATCCTTAAAGCAGGTTTCCCGCTGGTTGTGCATAACCGCAGCCGGGCAGCGGTAGATGAGCTGGTCGCGGAGGGAGCTGAACCGGCTTTTTCACCAGCTGAAGTGGCTTCGAAAGTGGATATTGTTTTTACGAACCTGCCGGATTCACCGGACGTTGAGCAGGCTGCACTGGGGGAAATGGGAATTATCGCTGGCGCGCATAGCGGCCTGATTTTCGTGGATAACTCAACCATCAAACCGTCCACAACCCGGCTGATTGCTGATCGGCTGGGAGAGGAAGGCATTGCCTGTTTGGACGCCCCAGTCAGCGGTGGCGATATCGGGGCACAGCAGGGTACGCTTGCCATCATGGTGGGGGGGCCTGCCAGCGCCTTGGAAGAAGTTCGACCGGTTTTTGAGGCGATGGGCAAGACCATCACGCATGTCGGCGACAGTGGCGCTGGTCAGGTTGCCAAAGCTGCTAACCAAATCATGGTGGCGGCGCAGATGGTCGCCATGGCCGAACTGCTTATCTTTGCTCAAAAGGCAGGGGCAGACCCGCGCCGGGTGGTGGAGGCAATTCGCGGTGGGGCGGCGCAGTGCTGGACGCTGGATGTTAAGTCGCCGAGGATCTTTGAGGGCAACCGCAGTCCGGGATTCAAAGCCCGTATGCAGTTGAAGGACATGAAAATTGTCCTGGAGACTGCCCAGCAATATGGCATCCCGCTGGTTTCAGCGGCGGTGCATACTCAGCTATACGAGGCGATGGTACAAAACGGATTAGGCGAGCTGGATAATTCGGGGATTTTGACCTTGATCGAGCAAATGGCTGGGGAGGTTCTAAAAACGGATCCAATCCGTTAGGATCTTTGCCAACTCGCGGCTCAATTGCCGGACAGCTTTTTTGACTGCGGGGGAAGGCGGCGTATCAAATTCAACCGAACCGGCCTGTATGCCCAACAAGGCAACCGGCCGCTGCATTTCCTGGAACAGATATTTACCAAAGACGGTGGGCGGCAGGCCATGCGTTAGAGCGCTGACTCCGTTGATGTCCTGCCAATCCAACCAGACGATTTTTCCGACAGGTTCTCCTGCGTCCACGGCATCCACCAACAAGACCAGGTCTGGTTGGAAGTGCCGGATAGGCCCCGTAAAGTTTTCAGGTGCGGGGCCAGCTTCTACTAGCATGATTTTTAAATCTGGCGGTAAAAGAAGCCGCAGGCGTCGGATTACCTGCACGCCTGCGGCGTCGTCGCCGTTCAGTTCGTTGCCGATTCCGATCACAGCCAGGCGGGGGAGCTGGCTGGACTGCCCGTGATCGTTACTCCTGAATGCAAGGTTCTTCAACGCCAGCGTTAGCGGCTTTTTCCAGGAGGAATTCGACATCCTCATCCTTGCCATAATGCACTACAAATGCTTCCCGCTTTGTCGTTGCCAATTCCCACTGCTCATCCGACATTGCCAGGCACTTGAAACGACAGTTCTGGACGCATTGAGCGCAGTAAACACACCGGTCGGGATAGTATCGCATGACAAAGCGTTTATTGACCTTGTCCACTGTAACCAGTTCGATGGCGTTCGCCGGGCAGTCTTTGATGCAAAGCTGGCAGCCAGTGCATTTGCTGGGATCATACTGCAGCGCTCCCCGCAAATCTTCAGGAGCCGGGTTTTTGACGAATGGATATAGTTCGGTCGCGGGTTTCTTGAAAAGTGAACGGAGGATATCTCCTAACATTGCGCCAATTTTCATCGTTTTACCCTCGCAATAAGATCAGAACCAGTAATTGGGCCAGCGCCAGCAGGGCGCCAACTCGCCACCACAATCCGACCGTTTGATCAATGCGCAAGCGGGCGAACAGGGATTGCAACCCTGCCATGACGACCAGGAGGCCCATCGTCTTCAACAGAAATTCTATCGGATTTGCCAGGCCGCCCAGGTAAAAAGCCGCCACAAGCGTAAGGCCAATGACGAGCTCTACATCCTTGCCGATGCGAAACAGCGCCAGACCGCGCCCGCTGTATTCGGTCAAGGCGCCGGACACAATCTCGGTTTCTGCTTCGGGGGCGTCAAAGGGGGGGAGTTCCAACTTCCCCATCAGCCCAACCAGCGCCACCACGAAGCCAATCGGTTGGGTTATGATGAACCACAGACTGTTGCCAGCCTGGGCGTTGATCTGGCTGATTTGCCAGCTGCCTGTAACGATGGCAGGACCGAGCAGCGCCAGTAAAAAGGGGGCCTCATATGAAAAAAGCTGGGTCAGCGTGCGGGTCGCGCCCACCAATGAAAAGCGGTCTACCGTGTTGGCGCCCGCCAACCCCATACACAGGCTCATCATTGAAAGCAGGTAAAGCGTAACGATTAAATCGCCAGGGAAGGAGAAGGAAGGTTTAAAGCCGATGAGGGGTACATATAATGCGGCCGTCAAGGCGCCTGCTAGCGCTAACACGGGCAGTAGGAGGAAAAGCCCGCGATGGACTTCTTGGGGAATAATTTCTTCTTTTGCAAGCAGTTTGACGACATCGGCCAGCGGTTGGAACCAGCGCGGTCCAATCCGGTTTTGAAAGCGGGCCACCAATTTGCGGTCTACCCATTCATATACCAATCCACTGCCGAGCAGGAACAGCCCGCCCGGAAATATCAGGAGTGATAGAAGGATCCATGCTGTGTTCATCGGTAATATTCTATCCCGTATTGTCGCAAGTTTTCCCAGGACCAGGTCTGGGATTGATCAGGACGATTTACACGCACCATGCGGTCGTTGCACGAGAAACAAGGGTCAATGCCGGCCAGCAGCATGGGCATATCAGCCAGCTTGTGGCCAACTGCGACCGAAGTAACTGTGCCCCAGTTGCACAGGCTTGGGGTACGCACTTTGATGCGGTCAGGCTTGTCACCGCCAGTGCTTTTGATGAAATATACCAGTTCACCGCGCGGTGCTTCTACCCGGCTGATGGTTTCCCCTTCTGGGATGCGCCGGGGGACTCTGGTGGCCAGTTCGCCGCCTGGAAGGCGATCCAGTATCTCACGGATGACGCGATAGCAATCCAGACATTCGTTCATACGGACGACAAAGCGAGCGTGCAGGTCTCCCTCGGTAGCAGTAATCAAACGTACAGGAAATTCATGATAGCCTGCATAGGGCGCTTCCACCCGAAGGTCGCGAGGGACTCCTGAGGCGCGAGCTGTTGGGCCAACCGCGCCCAATTCTTCGGCTTGCTGGCGGCTCATGGTTCCAACATCTCGTGTTCTGCCTAAGAAGGTCTCATCCGTATTGATAACTTTTAGATAATGATGGGTGCGCTCTTCCAGAAAATCCAACCCTTTGCGGATGGCTGTGATCTTCTCGTCATCCAAGTCTATTTTTACGCCGCCGAGGATGTTGGTCGAGTAGTGAACGCGGTTGCCGGTGATCATTTCCAACAGATCCATCACGGTTTCCCGGTCTCGCCAGGAGAACATAAAGAGTGTATCAAAACCGCCTTCGTGCGCTGCTACACCAAGCCAGAGCAAATGGCTGTGAATACGTTCCAACTCTGCCACCAACGTCCGTATGGCCTGGGCGCGCGGTGGGGCAACAACATTTGCCAGCTTTTCGACCCCCAGGGTGTAGGCTGTAGCATGGATGTGAGAACAAATGCCGCAGACCCGTTCTAGAAGGTAGATATTCTGCGTCCAGTTGCGGGCTTCGGCGCCTTTTTCGATGCCGCGATGAACGTATCCCAGCCGGACGGCTGCGCCGGTAACGATTTCGCCCTCAACGGCAAATTCAAAATGACCGGGCTCCTTCAGCGCCGGGTGTTGTGGGCCGATGGGAACGATAAATTTTCCGTTACTATCTTGTTTTTCCATCTCAATGCCTCCTAAGTTTCAACCGGCGGTTCGGCGGCGCCACCGACCATCTGATAAGATTTTCGCAGTGGGTATACGCCTTCTGGCCAGTCGTCTGGCAAGAGAAGGCGACGAGGGTCTGGCGTTCCAACCACGTTGACGCCAAACATTTCCATTAACTCCCGCTCGTACAACGATGCCGAGGGGATCAGTCCGCACACAGAAGGCACTTCGGCTTTGCTGTAAGGCAAGCTGATCCGCAGTGTGGCAACGGCAGCGCCCTGGGCAAAATGGTAAAGCACTTCCAGATTGCCTTCGGTGGGGGCTTCTCCTTCCGCGGTAAGCGGCGCGGGATGATCCAATCCAGTAATGAAGGAAAGATAGCCCCACTGATTCGCTTTAAGAGTTTTTATAGCTTCCAGGAGGTTTTCAACCGATATGCTAAAGTCTAACCGGTTCTGTTCAGGTTGTTTTACCTCGGTTGCGTATTCTTTGAGTAATTGTTCGACGGTTTGCAAGGCTGCTTCGGTATCCATCATATTCCTCCATTATCCCGCGCCTGCGGCATTCGCCTGTGGATCTGGGGTTTCGCCTTTCAGGCTCTTAAGGAGCTGGACTACCCCGTAGATAATTGCTTCGGGGCGGGGTGGGCAGCCAGGAACATAGACATCCACGGGGATGACATCGGCGATGCTGCCGACGACATTGTAACATCCCTGGAATGCGCCGCCGGAGAGACCGCACGACCCCACCGCGATGACAAACTTGGGCTCAGGCATCTGGTTGTAAATGCGTACCAACCGGTCGCGGGCTTGCAAAGTCACGGGGCCAGTGCAGATCAACACATCTGCATGACGAGGGCTGCCCTGGAGCTTAATGCCGAAACGTTCGACATCGTAGCGGGGGGTCAGGGTCGCGAGAATTTCAATATCACAGCCGTTGCAGGAACCGCTGTTGAAATGGATTGCCCAGGGCGAATTGATGCGAGCCCAGCTACGGACACGGTCCAGTGCTTGCTGCCAGGGGTTTTCTAATTTGACTTCATTCATCGTTTACCTCTCTTGAAGGGCGGGATCGCCTGACTGTACCTGTAAATGTAAATTATCCAAGGATCAGTGCAATCAGCGCCAGCACTAAACCCACCAGAAATACGCCTGAGGCAAAATTCAGCGGGCTTGTCCCCAGCGCTAGCATCCCCAGGTGCAAAATTGCAAAGAAGAGAGCAATCAAAAAAAATGGCCGGTAGCCGGGAGCGGCAAGGTAGGTGGGCGCTTCTTCGCCGCTGCCGTAAACACTGGTTTTCATCGGGTTGGGCTTTTCTGGCCCTGCCAGAACCTGGCCGATCCACACGATTACCAGCACCAGGG
>Ga0067045_1004939_pt1 | contig 14485 bp, 9 predicted proteins | sample TerdegcTABiofilm_FD_59184 | JGI IMG/M metagenome (GOLD analysis project Ga0067045, IMG submission 59184) | Combined Assembly of (Gp0054472, Gp0054536) Wastewater bioreactor microbial communities from Singapore -Terephthalate degrading...
CCAGCCAGTCCTCAGGCAGCTCAAGCCTGAACGTGACGTCGGCGGGAGTGCTCACCAATGATCAGGGCACGATTGCGGCCAACAACGACCTCCAACTCAACAGCACAGCCCTGAGCAACCAGTCCGGCCAGATCGGGGCGCAGAGCATTGCCATCGACACCCGGCAAGGAGCGCTGAACAACGACGACGGCAAGATCATTGCCTCTGCGGGCAATCTGGACGTTCAAAGCGGAGCGCTGCACAGCGACAAAGGCTGGCTGCAGGCTGCGAAGGATCTGCAGATCAACACCCATGGCCAGAGCCTGACCAATACCGGCACCATGCTGGCTTTGGGCAACGCAAGCATCGACAGCGGTGATCTGGACAACACGGGCGGCACCATTCAGGCCGGAGGCGAGGCATCCGCTGCCGCAGCACTGAGCGTGCAATCCACGGGCACTATCACCAACGCAGGCGGCCATCTTCTGGCAAGCACCGACGTGGGGCTCATCGCCAATGCGCTGGATAACAGCAATGGAGAAGTAGGAGCGGGGCGACATCTGACCGTTCAGACTCAGGCTGCGGTCTCCAACTCTGCTGGCAAGCTGGTGGGTAATGCCGGTGTGGATTTGAAGAGTGCAAGCCTGCTCAACGACCGGCAAGCAGTGATCGGCTCCAGCATGGGCGATGTCAACATCGCTACGGGTGTCCTCGACAACCGCTCTGGGGTCATCACGGCGCAGGGCTCTGCATCCGTCACCAGCCAAAGCCTGGACAATACTCAAGGGCAAATTGGCGCTGGTCGTTTAAGCCTCAATACGCAGGGTCAGCAACTGATCAACACCGATGGCCAGATTTTGGCGAGCAGTGGTGACCTGAGCCTTCAAAGTGGTTGGCTGGACAATCAGCGTGGTCGCATTGCTGCCTTGCAAAATGCCACGCTTACCTCCAACGGTATTCGCAATGATGAGGGACGCATTACAGCAGACTCCCTGCAAATCCAGAGCCGGGATGGGGCCGGTACCTGGAGCGCTGTCTCCAACCAGGGGGGCGCCATCTTGGCCGATCAGCGCCTGCAACTCGATAGTGCTGCGCTGAACAATACGGCAGGTGCCATACAAACCACGGCCTCAATCAGCACGCTTGCGATCGACAGTCATGGCGGCGATATCACCAACCAGCAGTCTGGCAATGCTGGCGGCATCGTGTCTTCGGGCACATTGAATATCGATGCCCAAGAAGGACGCATCAACAACAGCCAGGGTGGCTATATCGGTGCCTCTGGCGATACGCACATCTCAGGCAGTCGCGTCAGCAACCAAGGCGGTGCCATCGCCTCCAACAGCAGCTTGCAAGTGAGCAGCACGGCAGCCGACGGCATTGCCATCGACAACACCAGCGGAGGGTCCATCCAGTCCACGGCAGACATCAAGCTGTATGCCTCCACTGCAGAAATTGCCAACACAGGCGGCTCCATCATCGCCAACAACGACTTGCTGATCCAAAGCAGCGGCAAGGTCAACAACGACCAGGGCGTGATCAAGGCAGGGCATGATCTGTCCGTGGTCGATGCAGGCGTTGCGGGCGGCTCTGCATTGAACAGTGCTACCCAGACCTTGAGCAATCAAGGCGGAACCCTGTTTGCTGGCAATAACTTCGGCATCAAGAACCAGGGACTCTCCGGGGCCGGAAGCTTGCAGGCGCAAGGCGGCATGCAATTGGCGTTCGCTGGTAACTACATCCACCAAGGCGAGTTAAGCGTCAACGGCGACCTGAGTGTCGAAAGCGGTGGCGACTTCACCAATCAGGGCAGCATCAAGGGCGGTAGCAGCGTTACGGTTTCCGGCAATAACGTCGATAACCAAGGTGGTGCAGAAATCAGCTCGGCTGGCGTTACAACCGTCAACGCCAGCCAAACCTTGACCAACCGGGGGCTGATCGACGGCAGCGACACCCGAGTCAACGCCGGTGCCATGGACAATGTGGGCACAGGCCGGATCTATGGGGACCACGTCTCCATCAGCGCTGGCACGCTCAGCAACCGATCCGAGAACGGCACCAGTGCCACTATCGCCTCGCGCGAAGACCTGGATATCGGTGCTGTGGCGGTCAACAACCAGGGCGGTGCTACCTTGCTGAGCCTGGGAAACATGCGTTTCGGAGGTGCGCTGGACGCCAATCGTTTTGCCACGGGTCAGGCACAAGTCATCAACAACACCGGCTCCAGGATCGATGCGACAGGCAGTCTCAGCATGGTTGCAGCAGTGGTGAACAACACCAATGCAGGCATAGAGATTGCGAGGCAGGAGTTTGTGGGCACTCACGCTGGCGAGAGTCTGGTGCAACTGCCTGGGCAGCAGCCGGAAAGCGCCAGCCTGTATCGAGAAGTCTGGAGTGGCACCTTCATTCCCTTCTACGACTACAGTCCTTTCTCACCAACGGTCAATGGCATTCCTGGAAACCGCTCCGATGGGCGGATTTTCAAGCCTGTGCATCCGGATAAATTCCTGACGACCATTCCGGTGGCCTACAAGGAAACGGTGTCCTGCGGCAGCGGCGATGACACAAGCCCTTGCACTTACACGTATACCTACGAACCGGCGGGGTCCACGCGGTTTGCAGAGTACGGTATTGCCGTGCCGGTGGGCTACTCCACGATACCCCCGCAACCCTTGACATATGGAGCTTATGTCGGTGAGTCTGGAACCGTCTATTGGCCTCCCGGCTCAAACCAGGGCGGTTATGAAGCAGCTCAAGCCGTGTATGTGGACTCCATCGCTGCGGCCAAGAATCTGAACGACGCCATATTGGCCCAGATGCAGGAATACAACCGCATCGAGACCAGCTCGCGGGACTACACCATCATTGACGGCGTTACCGAATCGGTTTACAGGGACAGAGTCCTTTCCTCCAAGCCTGGCCAGATCACGGCTGGCGGAAATATCGATATCTCGGGTGCACTGAATAATTCCGACTCCACCGTGATCGCCGGGGGAAGTATCAACGTTGGTCAGTTGAACAACCAATCCACGGTGGAGGGCGTCGAGACCAAGGCGTTGAACGGCACCGCGGTCTTCTACTCTTGGAAATACCACGGTGGATTCAGTAGCTCCCAGGAGCGACGTGCGTCGGCTCCTCAGGCATTTGCCAGCTCCCAGAGCACCACGTTTGAACTGCCCACCGTCGTTTTCCTGCAAAATCAGGCAGGCACAGGCCCTGTTGACAGCGTGGGCGCCAACCACAACACGGGTAGCAATGCCTCGGGTAATGGTGCAACGGCCACCGGAGCGGGTTCCGCTAACGGTAGTGCTGGCTCCATAGCCCAGCAAGGAGGCCCTGGTGCACAAGGGCCCAGTGCATCGGGTCAGCAGGCGGTTGGTCTGCAAAGTGCAGCTGCCGCTTCCGGCGGCGCGGCCAATGAAAGCGAAGCGATTGCTGCCACGCAGGCAAGCCAGCAGGTGGCCCTGGGCACCAACACGGGCAGTATTGGCAGCCTGGCTGGAGCCAACGCTGCGGGCGCCGATGGTGCCGTGCAGTCTGGCGCAGTGAATGCTTCGGCCCTAGCAGGAGCGAGCATCAATGCTGCAGGTTCGTCTGGCGCTGGAGCGGGCGTCACGGGCAACGTGCCAACGGTATCGCAGCAACCGATTACCAGCGCCAATGGTGAGGCGGTTGTGGTGCGCACTGTGTCTTCCGGGCCCACGCTGCCCAGCAGCAGCTTGTATGTGGTCAATGCACAAAACGGCAACCATCCCCTGGTGGAAACCGACCCTGCGTTCACCAATCGCCAGAACTGGCTGTCCTCGGACTACATGCTGCAAGCCTTGAGCCTGGACCCCGCCCTGCAGCAAAAGCGTTTGGGCGACGGCTTCTATGAGCAGCAGCTGGTTCAACAGCAGATTGCACAGTTGACCGGGCGCCGCTTCCTTGGGGACTACACCAGCAATGATGCTCAGTATCAGGCACTGCTGCAAAACGGCACCACCTTCGCCAAGGCGCATGGCCTGCGCCCGGGGGTGGAACTTAGCGCAGAGCAGGTGGCGCAGCTGACCAGCGATCTGGTCTGGCTGGTTTCCCAGAACGTCGCCATGGCGGATGGCTCCGTGCAAAGCGTGCTGGTTCCCAAGGTCTATGTAGTGGCCCGACCCGGCGATCTCAGCGCCACAGGCACGCTGATCAGCGGCGACACGATATCCGTGAAAACCGATGGAGATGTCAATAACAGCGGCACAATCGCCGGCCGTCGTGCTGTGCTGATCGCCGCCAACGATATCAACAATATCGGTGGACACATCGTCAGCGACTCTGTCTCTCTGAGTGCTGGGCGTGACATCAATGTGGTGGGGGGAACCGTCTCTGCGGCGCTGCAATTGCTGGCCCAGGCCGGCAACGACATCAACGTCGTCACGACCACGCGCACCACCAGCGGAGGAACAGCGCAGAACGGGTATTCCAATACGGTCATTGATCGGGTCGCAGGCCTCGCTGTCACCAGCCCATTGGATGCAGACCTCGGCCAAGGTGGGGTGATGTCACTGAATGCCGGCAATGACATCAATCTGCAAGCTGCTCAGATTACGAATGCTGTTGAAAATGGAGTGACGCGCATCAATGCTGGCAACGATGTCAATCTTTCGACACTCAACATCTCGACAGACAACCGCATTACCTGGGACCCCAAAAACCATCTGTTCTTTGGCGGTAGCCAGGAGGCAGGCACCCAGATCAATACCCAAGGCACTACGGTCATCCGCGCCGGCAACGATATCAACGCCCGAGCAGCCCAGGTACAGACCACCCAGGACCTTCGCCTGAGCGCAGGCAATGACGTCAACATCACGGCAGGTCAGGCCACGCAATCGCTGGACAACGCCTACTTCACCAAATCGTCGGGCCTGCTCGGCTCCAGCACCAAAACCTTGGTGGACAAGGTCCACCAAACCCAGGCGCAGGGCAGCGGCCTGGGCGGCGACACCATCGCCATCAGCGCAGGGCGGGACATCACCGTGGCTGGCAGCCATGTTGTCTCGGACAACGGCACAGCCCTGCAAGCCGGGCGCCATGTCAACATCGTCGCGGTCGAAGAAACATCCAGCGAACAGCACCTTCGCAAGAGCACCAGCAGCGGACTCCTCGGAGGTGGGGCCGGAATAGGCGTGACCATCGGCAGCCGCATGCAAAGCACTGACCAGGCCATCACCGGCACCAGCGCAGCAGGCTCCACTGTCGGCAGCATCAATGGCAATGTGAACATCGTGGCCGGCGAATCCTACCGCCAGGTCGGCAGTGACGTCATGGCTCCGAAGGCAGACATCAACATCGTCGCCAAAGATATTGCCATCACCGAAGCAGAGCAACGGCAAACGAGCGAAACGCACACCCGCTTCAAGCAAAGCGGCCTGAGCGTCAGCATTGGAAGTGCCGTCATCAGTGCCGGTCAGACGGCACAACGCATGGCCGAGGCTGCAGGCAAGACCAGCGATGCGCGCATGCAGGCTCTGGCCGCTGGTGCAGCGGCGCTCAACGCCTACAACCAAGGCAAGGACATCGGTGACGCCGCCGGTGCCCTGGCTTCAGGCAATCCCTCAGCAGCAGGCTCCATCTCCGTCTCGGTCGGCTCCAGCAAAAGCCAGAGCGACAGCTATCAGAGCGGCACGACCAGCCATGGCAGTAGCGTGCAGGCTGGCGGCAACCTCAACCTCATCGCCACTGGTGCAGGCAAAGACAGCAATATCCTCATCCAGGGCAGCGACATCACGGCAGGCAAGGATGCCTCCTTGATGGCCGACAACCAGATCAATTTGCTGGCTTCGCAAGACAGCCACAGCGACCGCAGCATCAACAGCAGCTCCAGCGGCAGCATTGGCGTATCCGTTGGCGCGAACACCGGCATCACCGCCAGCGTCAGCCAAGGAAAAGGCCATGCCAACAGCGATGACGTCAGCTACAACAACACTCATATAGCCGCAGGCAATACTGTCACCCTCCAGTCGGGCGGTGACTCCAATCTCAAGGGAGCCGTGGTCAGCGGCAAGCAAGTCATCGCCGATGTAGGCGGCGATCTGAAGATCGAAAGCCTGCAAGACAGCAGCCGCTTTGAAGGTAAGCAGCAAAGCAGTGGTGGCTCCATCACGCTCAGCCCAGCAGGTGTGCCCATCGGAGGCAGCATCAGCGCGGGACAGAGCAAGGTCAACAGCCACTACCAAAGCGTCACCGAGCAAAGCGGCATACAGGCCGGCGACGGCGGCTTCCAGGTCAGCGTCAAGGGCGACACCGATCTCAAGGGCGGTGTTATCGCCAGCACCCAGGTTGCCGTAGACCAGGACAAGAACCGTTTCAGCACCGTAGGCACGCTCACCACCAGCGACNTGCACAACAGCGCCCATTACGAAGGCCAGGCGATTGGCGTCAACGTCAACACTGGCCAGCAAGGCGGCAAGCATGTCGTCAACGGGGTGGGGGCTGGCGTGGGCNAGGACAGCGGCAGCGCCCAAGGCACCACCACGGCAGGCATCTCCGGCATCGCCGGCGACCAGAGCGTGCGCACGGGCGATGCCACGGGCATCGAGCGGATATTTGATCAGAACAAGGTGCAGCGCGACATCGATGCGCAGGTGGCGATCACGGCGGAGTTTGGGAAGCAGGCGACGAAAGCTGGTGCGCAGTACGCACAAGACCAACTCAACAAGGCCAGCGGTTTACGTGAAATTGCGAAGCTGGAAGCAGACCCAGCCAAGCAGGCAGCCATGTTGGCCGAAGCTGCACAAATAGAAAGCGCCTGGAAAGACGGTGGAATCAATCGTGTGCTGATGCATACAGGTATTGGTTGGCTGACCGGTGGCGCAGCAGGAGCTGCCGGGGCGGCAGGTAGTGCGGCGGCGACACCGCAGTTGTTTGACATGCTGCGCGACACCACGCTTCCCCAACCGGTGCGCGACGCTCTTCTGCTGACGGCTGGTGCAGCCATAGGTGCTGCCACTGGCGGTGTGGAGGGGGCCGTTGCTGGTGCTAACGAAATGGCCAACAACGGCTTGGGAACGGTGGTGAAGAGATTGGGGCTTGGTGGTGTGGCGCTATGTTTGAAAACTCCGGGATGCTTGGCACTCACAGGAGCCACAGGGCTGGAGCTAAGTCGCCTTGCCAACCTTGCCATGGAGAAAAATCCGGGCATGAGCGAAGATGGCGCATATGCGATTGCCGTAGCAGATTATTTGGAAGAACAAGTAAGGGGGCGCCCGACTACACCGCCGCCTGTACCAAACCACACGGGCAATGACAAGCCTGTAAATCCCACGCCAGAAGGTTCATCGACTGAATATCCTGCGGAAGGACCCAAAGAGGGCGCAGCAGTAGGTGGAAAACCACTTGACCCCCAGAAGCCTGAGGATAGTATTCTGCCCGGAAAGCCTGCAGATCCTTTGCAAGGCATTGGGCCAGTCTTTAGTGAAGGTAATAATTATAGTCCTAAAGCTCCGATTGATTTTGATGGGCATGTTATTGGAGCTGAGGTTAAGCCAAATGGTAGTGTTGTCGGTGGTCACTCCACTGCTTTAGGAAATGTTAGAGTTATTCTTGGAACAGAGTCTGCACCAAATGCATATGGTGTTTACATGGCGGAGATTGAAGTTGCTGATCCAAGTAATCCTGGTAAATATCTGGCAAAAACAAATAATAATGGTATATCTACAATGTTCCCTAAATCATGGTCATCCGACAAAATTAAAATGGAAGTAGACGTTTCCTTTCAGAATAAGGTAGTAAATGGAAATAAGTGGACAGTAGTTACTCCGAGTGGGGTTAAAGTCGAAGGTTACTTAAGACCCAAGACTACTGTGTACCCGAAAATGTAAATTAAGCTATGAAAGTATCTTTTTTTTGGATTTTTTCTCAAGATGAGAAATACCCTGATTGCTGCACTGATATTATCAGTGAAGATGGAGTGGATATACTAGCCTGTTTATTAAATGATGATGGGGGGCAAGGCTATAAAAATTCTATCGAATGGATAGATTATGGAATTTCTAAGATTAATAAAGTAATTGGAAATGAACTGAAGGATTTTTCTTGGGATAGGGATAGCTGGGGTGTAAATTTAAGGGATGATATGGCGGTAATATATTCATTATTAGATGACGAGTATTTTGTTACTATGAAAATAAATGATTTTTATGATGTTTTGTTGAGATGGCGAGATTTTTTAAATGAAGATGGGGAAAACAGCGTTGTTGTACAAAAATAATCATAGGCCGATCGAATAAGTCAGCCTAACGTCGTTTTCCTACTAAATGAAAGCAAGACAGCTCCATATTAGGCAGGCGTGCCCGTCGGAGGCAGCATCAACGCGGGACAGAGCAAGGTCAACAGCAACTACCGGTGTTGCGCACGTGCGCGAGCAGTAGTGTGTGCATGAATCTACTGCCGGCAGCAGCAGCGGCATGGTTGGCAGCACAGTTGACCCAAGAGTTCGAGGCGAAACAACCGAGTCTGGCGGACCAAATACCTGGCTACGGTGATGGCTACGGACTGAAGCCGGGGCCAAACCACACGGGCAATGACAAGACCACAAACCCCATACCCGGAGGCTCATCCACGGTATATCCTGCAGATGGATCGAAAGAGGGCGTGGCTGTGGGTGGTAAACCACAGGATCCTCAAAAGCCTGGGGATAATATTCTTCCCGACAGTCCTGCAGATCCTTTGCCTGGGATGGGGCCCGTATTCAGTGAGGGAAATAATAGTTCTGGTAATTTATCATTGGGGCTTCACAAACCAATTGAAGAACTTATTTCTGATGCAAGCAAGCCAATTAACAGTGGCGGTCTTTCCCAAGCAGCAAGAGCATGGGATAAGCACGACACATCCCGTTCAGGGGGAACGTTTCCTGTTCTAACGGGTAGTACGGAGGAAAAAATAGAAAGGCAAACGAATGGATATATGGTGTTGTCACCAACCCTGAAACAACTCAAACGCGTCTTCCTAGTGGTGCTGTGAGATACAGGCTCCCTAGTGGCCAAGGCGTGATATTTGAAGCTGATGGCAAAGTCAACTTCGTGGATCAGAGGAAAACCCCTTGAATTTAAATAAATATTTAACAGGTGCTTTATGAGTTTTGAGGGATTTGAAATTTTAGCCCGTGACAAAGATGGTTATGAAAATCTTTTAATGCAGGTAATATTTAATAATCAAATTATATGTGAGCTAAGCAAGCGAGATAATTCGAATGAAATTGAAATTGAGTTTTTCTTTGATGCTGAAATTTATTCCGGGATAAATTTGAAATTTTCATTTGACGAGTTTTTAAAATATTTGAATTTTGCAAAGAATGATCTTAAAAATTCATGTGGATTATGATATTTCTAATATTCACCAATCCAGTAATGGTACAACCTCAAGGGGGCCGTGGTCAGCGGCAAGCAAGTCATCGCCGATGTGGGCGGCGATCTGAAGATCGAAAGCCTGCAGGACAGCAGCCGCTTTGAAGGCAAGCAGCAAAGCAGTGGTGGCTCCATCACGCTCAGCCCGGCAGGCGTGCCCGTCGGAGGCAGCATCAACGCGGGACAGAGCAAGGTCAACAGCAACTACCAAAGCGTCACCGAGCAAAGCGGCATACAGGCAGGGGAAGGGGGCTTCCAGGTCAACGTCAAGGGCGACACCGATCTCAAGGGCGGTGTCATCGCCAGCACCCAAGCCGCTGTAGACCAGGACAAGAACCGCTTCAGCACCGGAGGCACGCTCACCACCCGCGACCTGCACAACAGCGCCCATTACGAAGGCAAGGCGATTGGCGTCAACGTCAACACCGGCTAGCAAGGCGGCAAGCATGTTGTCAACGGCGTAGGGGCTGGCGTGGGCAAGGACAGCGGCAGCGCCCAAGGCACCACCACGGCAGGCATCTCCGGCATCGCAGGCGACCAGAGCGTGCGCACGGGCGATGCCACGGGCATCGAGCGGATATTTGATCAGAACAAGGTGCAGCGCGAGATCGATGCGCAGGTGGCGATCACGGCGGAGTTTGGCAAGCAGGCCAGCAAGGCGGTGGGGGACTATGCAAGCCGGAAGTACAACGAACTCAAGGACTCGGACCCCGTAGAAGCGGCGAAGTGGAGCGAGGGCGGAGCCTACCGTGTTGCCATGCATGCTTTGACATGAGCAGATCGACTGGAGCCGGGCCAGCATTGATGGCTCCTCGGTGCCAAGCCCCCGGGGGGCCAGGAAACGGGCCCCAACCCCACGGACAGAGGCAAGCTCGGTTCCAAGCGACACATCGTTGTAGATGCCAGAGGCATTCCCCTAGTGATCTTGGTCAGCGGCGCAAACCGGCACGACTCCAAGATGTTCGAGAGGTGCGTGGACGCGATTCCTGCGATTGCAGGCTTGGGAGGGCGCCCTCGCAAAAGACCATCGAAGCTGCACGCCGACAAGGGCTATGACTACAAGCGTTGCCATGCGCACCTGAGGCAACGGGGCATCGCCAGCCGCATTGCCAGGCGAGGCGTTGAGGGTAGCGAGCGACTAGGCAAGCATCGCTGGGTGGTGGAGCGGACGCATGGATGGTTTGCAGGCTTTGGCAAGCTGCGAATCCGCTTTGAAAGGCGGCTGGATATCCACGAAGCGCTGCTGAAACTGGCAGCAGCGATCATCTGTGCGCGCTTCGTGGATCGTGGTGTTAGCCACTCTAAGTGCAGGAAGTCAGCGCTTGGATCAGTTACCTCGGTAGCTAGAGAAACCGTAAGGGCTTAGCAGCAGGGGGATGTGGTAATGGGGTACCGAGCCGTCGGCGTTGAAGATCACAGGGATTTCTGGAAAGAACGTTGAGGTCTTGTGTTTGTTGAACCATTCCTCTGTCTGGAAGGTCACGCGGTAGCTGCCTTTTTCCATGATGGATTCCGAAGGGTAGAGCGCGGGAATGCGTCCTTGGGCATTGGTGACGCCTTCACTGATTTGCACCCAGTTGTTATCAATCTTTTTTTCCAGCTTCACGTTCACACCAGCCGACGGCAGGCCGTCTTGTAGGTTCAGAACATGAACACTCAAAGGATTCGAGGCAGCCAGGGCGGAGGTGGCGATGGCGGCATTCAACAGCATGCCGGCGATAAGCAGTTTGGTTTTTTGCATGGAAGCTCCTAGGGGTTAGGTCAATGGATCAGAGAAAGAAACTAGTAAGTGCATTCACTTGGAGGTTCCGAGCACTTTGTCGATGGCTTGCAAGGCGCAGCCTTCGTCTATGACGGAGCCACCTGCTCCGCCTACACCGATGGCTCCGATGACCTCGTCGCCAACTTTTACGGGCACTCCACCGCCAATAAGCAGAAGACTGTCAATCGTGTTCAGATTGCTGGACTCGGGGTTCTTACGCGCGTTTTCCGCAAAAATGCGTGACAGCGTCTTGGTTGAAAGCGCGGTGAATGCCTTCTTGACAGCGGCGTCGGTGTTATGTGGGCCGACACTGTCGTCGCGTTGCAAGGAAAGCAGATGGCCGCCACGGTCGATCACCGCGGCAACGGCAGAGCGGCCTTGTGAGTGGCATGCAGACATCGTTGCGTCTACCAAAGCATTTGCCAAATTGAGAGACATATTGCTTTGATGCAGTGGCGCGGGCTGAGCGGCAAAGGCATGGACTGAAGCCATGAAAAGAAAAGCGGAAACTGGTTTAATAGAAGGCAAGAGCATTTTTCCCATCCTGTATTCGAGTTGTTTGGCGAATAGATTGAATTTTGTCTGTTTCTCTTAACACCAAGATTGCACGCTCATTACATTTTTTTAATGTTGCTGCAGATATTTAAAGCTATGATTTAAAAATGCTAAAGCTAAGAATATAATTAATCCATGCGTATATTAATCATTGAAGACGAAATAAAGTCTGCGGAGTACCTCAAGAAGGGACTCACGAGCTCAGGCTATCAAGTCGAGGTTTCCAACGATGGAGTCGATGGTCTATTTGTCGCTCAGTCCAGTGAATTTGATTTGCTGATCCTCGATGTCATGCTTCCAGGTATTGATGGCTGGAGTTTTATCCGACGTTTTCGTGAGCGAAGTCAGGTTCCTGTGCTTTTTTTGACCGCGCGAGATTCTGTGGAGGATCGCGTCAAAGGGCTTGAGCTAGGTGCCGATGACTATCTGATCAAACCTTTTTCCTACGCAGAGCTTTTGGCCCGAGTGCGTACTCTATTACGCAGAACTCCTATGCGTCAGCAAGATATATTCCAGCTGGCCGACCTGGAGGTAGATATGCTCAAACGCCGGGCTATACGTGGCGGCCAGCGCATTGACCTGACGAACAAGGAGTTCGCACTGCTGCAGTTGCTGCTGCAGCACAAAGGGGAGGTCATGTCGCGCAGTCAGATCGCCTCTCAGGTATGGGACATGAACTTCGACAGCGACACGAATGTCGTGGATGTGGCCATCCGTCGCCTGCGGGCGAAGATCGATGATGGTTTTGCCGTCAAGCTCATCCAGACCGTGCGTGGCATGGGTTACCGTATTGAGGGCCCGCTGCCGTGATACACCCCAGATATGCCAGTCTTCGGTTACGCCTTGCTTTGCTGTTTGCCTTGGCAAGTGCCGTTTTGTTCGCCTTGATGGGGTTTTATGTTTTCAACGCCCTACAAAGGGAGGTTGCCTACCGCGATGACATCGCTTTGCTTGGGCGGATTGAACGTATTGAGGATATTATAAAAGATAATAAAAATATTGATTACTTAAAAAATCAGCCTAAGCTTTATTCTAATATGCTTGGCAATAGAGACAATGCTTTGTGGATTATTGGTGAATCAGGTGATTTATTAATTGAAGTTAATCCAGAAAATTTACCGACTCCTGTCATCGGAGAATTAGAACCAACTTCTCTGTTCACAACCACGGGGGCCAACCCCGCTCGCATGGCCTGGAGTCGGGTGAGTAACGGAGATTCAAACGTCTTTATCATCGCGAGCAAATTACTGGCTGAACGAGAGCAGATGATGGCGGCTTATCGCTGGAATCTGGGCGCGGCGTGGCTGGTAGGCGTGCTTCTGGCGTTCGCTGTTGGTTGGGAGGTGGTGCGCCGTGGACTTCTGCCCTTGCACCGATTGAGTCAGCAAGCTGCAGCGGTAAGCCCTCAGCATCTGGGACTGCGTCTGGATGCACAAAAGCAACCGCAAGAGCTGCAAGCCTTGACGGTGGCATTGAACTCCATGCTGGCACGTCTGGAGGAAGGTTATTCAAAGCTTTCTCAATTTTCAGAAGACTTGGCCCATGAGATGCGTACGCCGCTTAACAATCTCATGATTCAGAATCAACTAGCATTGAGCGAGTCCAGAACCTTTGACGAGTATGAGCAGCTACTGGATTCCCAGCAAGAGGAATACGAGCGTTTGGCGCGGATGATCGACAACATGCTCTTTCTTGCTAGGGCAGAAAAGCAAGACTCGACGTTGCATCTGGAGTCCGTGGACTTGGAAAAATTATCGCAACAGCTCGCGGGGTACTTTGAAGGAATGGCCCAAGAGCGGGGAATGCGCATTGAGACAATAGCACATGGCCACCTGCTCGCTGACAACGGCTTGATCCGCCGTGCATTGGCTAATCTGTTGGCGAACGCGATTCGCTATGGTGAAGAAAGTACAGTCATCACCCTTAGTTGCAATACCCAGACCGCGCAGTGGCTAGATATTGAGGTTCTTAATCAAGGGGTACCCATAGGAGAAGAACACCTCCCCCGCATATTTGACCGCTTCTACCGCTGCGATGCTTCCCGTTCACATCCCGATGATTCAGGCGGGCTGGGCCTCGCGATTGTCCGTTCGATTATGCATATGCATGGTGGAGAAGTGATTATTAACAACTCTAGCGCTGGCACCCAATTTACCCTTCGCTTTCCTAGATAGATTTAGTGTCCGTCTATTCAGGCAGTGCGTATTAGAATGATTGGTGAAACCAATTAAGCAGGCGCGGCGTTGACATAAAAATCAAGCCAGCACTTGCATAATGCCAATAAATCACGATGCTTTCTATGACGCAAGATTTTCTTGGGTAGAAATAGAGAGTAGACAATCGTTAAAGACGGATTTCGGATTTAATATCTACCTAGCTAGAAGTTGTAGCCCAAGGCAATTACTGAGGACAGGCTTCCCTTTTGACGCACGATTGGGCTGTTGCGTGCGTCGCCAATCAACTCCGAATACACCAGTGAGCCGACCAAGCTCCACTTGGGATTCATGCGATAGATGACGGAGGTGCCAAGCCGTACATCTCTTAGTCCGGGTCCTGGAGCAAACTCTGCATAACCGCTATTTACTGCCTGCTCTTTAGTGATACCGAAGTAGTCTTGGGCATAACGATTGTTGCTCCATGTTGTGGCGACTGTAGCTGAGAACTGTAGAGATGGACTGATGCGAGTGTTCCAGCCGGCGCCCAGGTCCAGGAGCAGACCATTTCGGTTGTTCCCACTGACGTGCCCCCTGCAGCCATACCAATCAGTTGGAGAGAGGTCCAGGGGTTTGCAGGTTAACTGATCCTGCGTCGGTGG